>JACCDX011587373.1_pt1 | contig 71789 bp, 95 predicted proteins | sample 7449681 | NCBI WGS metagenome assembly JACCDX01 (sample SAMN15323450, study PRJNA562643) | freshwater metagenome | isolation source: river surface water | place: USA:Blue River Watershed | collected 2017-08-18 | reverse complement strand
TCATAACCCAGTTCAACCATTCGGTCCATGGCTTCGTTGGATAGAGAGAACCCACCGTAGCAGGCATTATAAACAACTTTGTGCATAATCAGTTCTTGAAGAGTTTGTAGATTGCGTCTGCGAGTGCAAGTGCTTCTTCTTTTTCCATAGTAATGTATTGAACTCGTTTATCACTCCCGTCACCATCTTCTTCCCAATAAGAAATGGTACATCCATCAAAACCAATTTCAATATTGTTGTCTTCGACAGTATACCAATAAGTTTGATGTTTTTGAATACGGATTTGAGTGCTGGTCGTGACTTCCATAGGAGGTGTCTTTGTGTATGAAAGTATTATAGGGCATCCAGACCACTCTGGACACCCTACTGGGACACTTCCTCAACTGTCCTCCACTTTACCGTAGATTACATAATTACAAAGATACATAATATCTTCTGCACTAACATTACCAAGAAGTTTTACATTAGTATCCCAAGAAGACGCACAAGTTCTCAACTCTTCTGCAATTTTTTTGATGTCTTTGTTTTCAATCATTCTCAAAGTTCCTGTAAATTGCATCCATCCATATCTTATCAAAATATTTCCTGTCTTCATCAGTAATCATATTTGCTTTCATATACTCTTCAAAGGTGATGTTATTATCATCCAAGTATTTTTGGAGTTCTTCAAGGTTCATAATCATAAACCTCAAAGGTTATTGTTTTACCAAAACTAAATGTTCCAACAGCATCAACTTGTAAAGATGCAGTTTTTACTTGTGCTGTTCCGTTCTTTATTTTTTCTGCGATTTCTAAGAAAAAATTATTTGCATTTACACTTGATTTTGGTGATGGTCCAATAAGTGAGTTTGGATTTACTACCGTTGGTGATGTTGTAAGTGGGATATTTGGACTTGATAGGTATGGTTTAGTATATTTCAGATATTCATCTACCGCAGCAACCGTAGAACTATCAATCTCATACTCTACTTTCTTCGGTTCTTCTTTTTTTCCGTAAAGTTCATTATATTTGTCTATAAGTGGATTACTCATCATCAACCCCCAGCATCTCCTTCAACTACCATAGGTTCAACTTTACCTGGAACAATTTCAACTTCCATTTTATCAAGGATTTTGAAAACTTCTTTTAGTGTTTCTTCTCTTGCTTCACGGGTGATGTTGAACATTCCAGAAACACTCAAAGAATGATTGAGTGTATCAGCAATAATATACAAATGAGTAGCAGTCAAACGATTTTTCATTTTTCATCCCTCCATTCAAATCCCATCAGTCGTTTTACAAACCAACGAAAAACTACATTCGGTTTCTTATCCATATAAAACCGATAATTTCCATTATCAACACCATAATATCCTACACCAGTATTTCCCCTAACCACAAAGGATGCGTTAGTGCTAATGGTACTACTCACACCAAGATTAGTAGAGTAATCTAATTTTCCTGTAAATTTGAGTGGGAAACTACCACATTTTTTTGCGTATTCAATATCCTCAATAATCTTGGTAATCTTTCTACTAAACTGATACTCTTGATAATATTTGAGTTGTGCGAACTTATATTCTACATCCTCAATATGTTTATCAATCTTCTTATCAAACTCTTCTTGGATTTCTTCTAATGACTTGCGTGGATACTCAAACTTGAATTCTTGTGGAGTATTTGGGATAGTGAAGTATTCTTTTGCTAATTCGTATAATTCATTATCTTCGGGAAGAGAAACAGACATATTCAAAATCTCAAAAAGATTTCGCACATCTTTGAGGGTTTTGATTTTACTTGTGTCTAATTTATGGTTTAGTCGGTTTTCAGTCATCTTCACCAACCTTCATTTTATGAATTGTAAGTCCACCAGGTTCATCAGAACTCATATAAAAGATAAGAGTAGAACCTTGAGCAAGTTGTTTTTCAATACCTTCCATAGTTCCAAAATTCTCATTTTTTATGGATTTTGGAATGGAGTTCAAAGCATCTTCAATTGTTTGTCGTTGTTCTTGTGTAAGTTTAGTCATTTTACCACTCCAATTCAACATCAACACAACATCCTAAATCATCAGGAAGGTGTTCTTGTAAGTATTCATTCATATACTCATATAAATCACAAGCATAAGGAGAGCATTCTTCAATTGTTATACCATAATACTCTCTACTATCACCAAGAGAGTATTTTACCCACACATCAGAAACTCGCAGGTCTCCATAATTCACACCAGTAAATTTTTCACCAGACCTCTTATGATTATCAAGTGCTATTTCAGCAAAACACTGAATGGTTTTTAGATTTTCTTTGATTTTGTCGTTCATTTTGCCCTTTTGGTATAATGTTTGGTTTTTCAGTTTTAGGAGAACCAGCATTAGTTCTCATTCTAGAACCTTCTGTAAATTCAATCATTTCAGTTTTGACCTCAGTTTGATAATACAATCATTCCAACCATTATCATACTCACAATGTTTTTCAACCAACCACTCTTCATCCACCCATTCTCTAACTCTTTCAGTAATATTATCAATTAATTCAGGATATACACAATGTTCAAAATCTACCATACATCTGATGATTTTCTCTTCAAGTGTTTTTACTCTGAGTTCGTCTAATTTTCTCTGTTTGATTTCCAGAAGAGTATAAAGACCTTGAATTGAATTCTTATGGTCTTCAATTTCCATTTCTAATTCTTTGATTTCACATCGTAAGTGTCCAAGTTCATCAAGCATCTGCTTTTACTCCACCATAAGTATCAAAATAGGGCTTTGGGTCATTAGGTTGAGAGTTATGAACAAACTTTGTAGGACTAATAGGAGTATAAGGAGAACCGGGAAACATATTGTATGGAGTTTTACTTAGATACTCTTCAATAATGTTGCAATCCCAAGCATACTCATCATAATACTTCTTACCATAATCAACAGCATCTTCACGTTTTGGAAATGCTACTACGAATATGTCTTTATAATAAAGTGAATAAACTTTCATAGTTCTTCGTTAGTTATTTTTGATTTTTCTCCACTTCAATTTCAGTCAGTTTCTCACCAAGTTTGATATATTCATATCTATCTTTGCAAATATTCGGTTTTTCAATACATTCAATTGTGGTCTGATTTACTGCTTTTTCTGTTTCGTGACTAACAACAGCATATGGAACACCTATTACAAGTAAAGCAACAAATATAGCAGCAATAGTTTCAATCATTTCTGGTTCTCTTGAAGTTTTATGAAATCATAAGCAATCTTACAATTCTTTGGTTGTTCCATACAATACACAATACCTGCGTCCTTTCCCACATTCATACCACTATCCTCACCGATATTGAAACCAAGAAAGAATATTAGAGAAGCAAATGTTGGAAGTCCCAGTATAAGAGGAATAGCAACTGATGGTTCCATTACAATTTTTGTTGATAAAGTCATCATACAGGAAAAAGCACCTGAAATCAAGTGCCCTTGTGCCTGTTTGTAAAGTGTCCTTATGATATTTGTTCTACTTTAATTATATCCTTATATCTATTACGATAACCTAGATGAAACAATCTTATTCCTCTATGCCTATATCCATTTTGTTCTGCCCAAACAGATAAACCACGAATAATTATTTCTCTACCATCGTCAAAAGTAAGTTTCCACATCTTACAATTAGCATTATTATCTCCCAATTTTGATTGTCTCATTTTTTCTTTACTGCTTTGTTTGTGAGATTTTCCATACCAATAACAATTTTCTCCACTATTAGATTTACTTACTTTATTCCTGGTTTCTTGTGATGGACTTTTTCCGTATTGTGGATTGTTTTTTCCCAATTTACTTTTTCTTATTTTTTCACAGGTTTCTGGTGTTCTTTTAACACCATAAGCAGGATGATTTTTACCTCTTACAATTGTAGTATATCTTATTTTTGAATTTTCATACAAATAAGAATTGCAGTAATTATTTTTTGTTTTAGTATTATTCATATACCAAAATGCGTGCATCATTTTTATGGTTTTCCAATTATCTAAACCATATCTTTTAATACAAATTTTTTCAAGTAATGCGTGAGCAATATAATGTTCTCTTCCTGTAAGAACTACAATCCTATCATTCTTTCCATAAATGCTCATTGGAAATGTGTGATGTTTTTCTGTGTAACCTTTTGGTGGAGAATTTCTTTTCTCTGCTTTCCTAATAAGATTACAATAAATCTTTAGATAATTCATTTCTATTCTATTGGTACTGCATTATTATTTATAAAACTTTATAATAGAAAAGGTGCCCCGAAGAGCACCTAATCTTGTCTGTAGAGAATTGCAGTACCAACAGACACTCTTATTTATAGTGCTTCCAATTCCTCAATTAATTTCAATAAATCGGGACAACGAATAATACCAGGAGAGACCTGTAAAATGTTGATTGTCTCACGGAGAGCAGCAATCGCAATAGTATGAGGATGGGAGGGTTGCATATTTTCCCAATCCCAACTAACTTCTTTGATTGCTTGTGAAAGTTTTTGTGCTCGTTCAGTCATTTTACTCTCCTCCGATATGACTTGTTGGTTTTCCGTCAGGATTGCGTGATACACTTTCTACCCATTCTGAACCATCATAGACAGCAGGGAAATAAACACGATTTGTAGTCCAAAGAGTAAATGGTGCTCCTTCACTACCACCAAAACCACAATAAAACTCTTTGAGTAGTTTTTCTTCTGTGAGAGTAGAACTTACAACATCATCAAAGGTTTCTTTGCGTTTATTCATTTCGTGTTGAATGAGTTCTTTCCAATTAGTGTTCATAGTTCCTCCAATTCATCAGCAACTTTATTGATGTCTTCCATAATTTTATGAACTATTTCCCATTCAGCATACTGCATATAAGGAAGCACCACTTCAATAACAACTTCACGGAGAGCAGCAACAACTCCATCTTTTGGAAAGTTGTAAGTATCCTCTGCTTCGTATGCTTCCCATACTTTTTGTGCTTGGTCTTTCATTTCAAATCACCATAATAACTTCTTGTTCTTCATAATTCTCTGGGAGATTATCATAATCTTTACAATTTCCCCGAGTGAGATAATAATTGTAATGTTTCGTCCGATGAACTTTCACAAAGGTTCGTACAACTTCCATATCATCAGTCCAATCAGCATCATCGTGTATGATTATTTCAAGGTCTTCTGGATACTTTTGAAGTTCTTTGATAAAGTTTTTGAGTTTCATTCTAAATCTCCATTATAGAAGTAATATGAAGCATCATACCCACTACTATATCCATCATTATATCCCTTTTCATATACTTCTTCTCGTTCAATTTCCATAACCTTAGCAGCAAACCTCATAGCAACCTCACGGAATGCGTTGTTCATAGCACCAGTCATTACACCAGCACCAAGAGTATCCATTCCAAATTCAGTTCCGTCTCCCCAGAGTTCCATTAATCGTTGGTCAGTCATTTGTATAATCAGGAAATAAGGTCTTTGATTTCAAGAATGAACCACACTTTTGGTGCAGTAAGGGCAAGGATTAGATTGCGGGCAGTATCAATAAAGAACATTATATCACCAAATGCAAAGATGCCCAAGAACACTGCACCAATAAAATACCCATCACCAGCAGTATAATAACTCGTTCTTTCCTTATTGACTTGTTGTCCTTTCTTGATGCACTTGGTAATAAGAATACCAAGACCAATCAGAATAACAATTTGAATAACAGCAGTAAAAATATTAGACCATACACCATAAGTGATGTATTGTTGTGCGATTTCTGGAAGTTGTGAGACAGAGAAATCTGCAACCTGACTTACTGAGGTTGTGATTTGTGCAAGAATATCAGAGAGTTGTGCTTGTAGTTGGTCGTTCATTTTAGTTGTGTTGGAACGGAATTATGAATGTTTGGTTCTTGTGGAGTAGAAAGAACAATTGCTTTACCTATCATTAGAGGTACGATAATACCGAATAGAATATATCTGATAAAATCAATCATAAGTGATTTACAAAAGTTTTTACAATTACAAGAAAAAGAATTATACCACACTGGACACAAGCAATATATCCCCAACTTGATGTATTAGGTTTCATTCGTTTGCCTCTTTACGAAGTTTAGAAGGAGTAACCCAAAGTATCTTTTTTTCGTCTATCCAATCAGCAATCTCTTCAAGAACTGCCTTTGCTTCGTTGTTTCGGCAATCCTCATAGGTTTCTCCCTGTGGAGCAGTGGAGATTGCCGTAGCAATTCGTTGGAGTAGTGTTTTAGTCATTTCAAAATACCCATAGCATAAAGTATGTGTTTCATTCTATCACTTGGAGTTCCAGTACGAGTACCAGCAAACTCTGGATATAAAGTATCAAGTCGTTGAGCAAGATTATAACACCTCTCAACTTCTTCTTGATACTTTTTGAGGAGTTCTTCTTGTTCAGTCATAGTTCATCATCAATCGTGCATAAGAATAGTTCCAAGTAGAAGGGTCTTTTGGGTCAAAAGGGTTCTTGTATTCTTTTGGTTGTGGTTCTGGTTCATATTGGAAGAGTTTAGAAGCAAGATAAGAACCAAGACAAGGAAACAGAAACCAAAGAAGGGCAGTTGTGAGGGTCATAGTTCATCATCCTCCACAGGAAAGAGAGCATCGTATTCTTCATCAGTGAGAGTAAGATACTCTACATCAGCATCTGCGTGTTCTTCGGCATAAACCAACTGATAATGAACAAAATCACTTTCAGAAGTGGTGCCGTATTCTACAAGACCGTCTAATAAACATAAGTAGTTCATTTTAGAAATCAATCCCACTTGAAAAGTTTTTGTTTGATATACTGTCGGAAAGAAAAAATTTCTTCTTCTACATATTGTTTCTGCTCAAAGTTTTTACCTTCACGACCACAATATTGTTCTTTGTCCCTCATAGCAAGAGCAAGAGCATTATGCTTCGTCACCGTGCCGTTGAAATAATCAACATTCTCATATTGATAGAGAGCACAAGTGCTAAACATATCATCACGACTTTCTCGGAAGTGCTTACATTCACGGCAGGCAGGAATGGTGGTCATCGGTTGTTATGTATGAAGTTATTATAGGGCAAAACCACCGACCTTTGGGAGGTCAGTGGTCAGTTCTTCAACTGTCCAGTTCTTCAATTACCTTTACAAGGTCTTTCACATTTACGACAGGAATGCCGTGGTCTCCATCAATATCATAATTTGTATATCCCAATTCAGATATTACTTTCAATAGTGCCGTAGCAAGTGCTTCTCGCATATCATCCGTAGGTTCTACAATCAATTCTGCCTTGAATGCTTCCCAGATTTTTTGTGCTCGTTCAGTCATTTCTCACTCCACATAATGATAAATTGGTTGTTTATATTTCCTCAGCATATTGATTGCTGCTCTTGCCTGCATAAGTTCTGGAAATCTTTTAGGTGAGTAAAGAACATATTCGTTTTGAGCAACATTATACATTTGGATGCGAAAATAAACCTCCATTTCATCAAAATCAAAGCACTCTACAATCCTGTAATCAGTCATTTTTAGTCCTCTTCAGTTTAATTTCATCATCAAGGATTTTTTCAATTTCTTTTATCATATCAATTTGGTGATTATTCTCCATATCCACAATAAACTCATTAGAAATTGAGTATTTGTATCCTTTGTAGTTTTTTTCGTATTTGCTCATTTGATTTTTCTATTACTCATAACTTTTTATAATTCCACAATCATTTTGTAGTTCAAAATATACTGGTGGTTCTTTTCTGTTTTTTAGTTCTTTTGCTGCTTGTTGAAGCATATGCACGGCAACATCACATGCTTCTTCTTTTGTACCGTAAAGATCACCAACTTCTGTCCAGATGAATGGAAATACTCTTTTGTAAATTACATAATAGTAAGTTCCTGTTGGAAATTTTTCAAGTTTGACTTTGAGTTTCATTTCTTTACTTCGGAAGGTTTCTCGCAAAGTCCACTGTCAGGTAGAAATCCAAATAAATGAATAGCAAAGGTAAGTCCACCAATAAAAACAGTGGGCATTAGAAATAAAAGAAATAAAAGAGCAGTGGGAATTGCAAGGTATTCGTCAAAAAAGTTTTTCATTTGTATCTCTCCTCAATTTCTTTTACTTTACTCATAAAACTGTCCTCTCCATAATCCCCGGCATATAAGTAGTCCACAGCTCTCATAATTTCAGCAATTTTGCGGATTTGTGGTAGATAAGACTTCATACATTCTAAGGTTTCTTCTTTATAACCTTTATAATATCCCCAATCATCTTTCATAAAGTTGTCTTTGATTTCTTGCTCCAACTCATCAGCAAAAGTGCTTACATTATGGTAGCAGTAGTCAGGATAAATTGCTCCACCACTCATTTTTCTTCCTCGTCAATTTCTAAGATTTCAATAGCAGATTTGATTTTTTGAAGATTTTCTAAGTGTTGTTCTGCAGTCTCACACTGTTCAGATAACCAATCTAAATTACAATCTTCATAATTTGTTTCTTCACGAATCTGCCATCCAAGATCTTCAAGATCACCCTCCATTTGTCGAATGAAGAAGTCGATTGTATCAATAAGATTGAGTTTCATTTGCCTTTTAATCTGAAAGTATTATAGCACGAAGAGACCCCCATCAGGGGGTCTCTGTGACAGTCTCTGAAGTGTCCTCTTCAAAAGGATAGTTATACATAAATCCATCATCTGTAGAATAATAGATATTTTTTACTCCTGCTTCTTCTAATGCTAAAGCACAAATTGGACAAGGTTTAGCATTACGAAGTTTATTCTGAGGATTTACCCTTGCCACTACTATCGTATCAGCATCTTCTCTTGCCTTAATAAGTGCATGAATTTCTGAATGTAAATATATCTTCTGCCACAATCCAACTCGTTTTGCAAACTTTGCTTGAAGTGGATGAGACTTATTTTCAAGATTTACGGCAGTTGCAATAACCTTAGACTTCTTTAGTAGAACTGCTCCAACTTTCTTTTTAGAAGGTGAAGATTTTGCGGTTTCAATTGCAAGTTCAAGAAAATTGTCGCTAATCATTACGGAGTTGGAGGTTGTGGTGCAGAAGGAGCAGGAGGAACGGCAGGAGGTACAGAAGTTGTAGTAGTCGCGGCAGGTAGAATTGGAGTTACTGGAGGAACTTGTTTTACGATGGTTGGTTGAGGAAGCACTGCAGGAGCAGGGGGATTTACATTTGTAGTTTGTTGTTGAAGATTTGAGACTTGTTGTTGTAGTTCAGTAATACGCTGTTCGTATTGTGTTTGAATGCTCTGACTCTCAGTTCCCTGATTGTCTTGAGCAAGTTTCCATCCAGCAGCACCAGCACCAAAGATGCTTGCGAGTGCAGCAACAGTTGAGATGGTCTTCGTGAAACTCATTCGTTCCTCTGGACTACTTAAGTATTATAAAGGATGATGGATGATTTGGTTGAGGTAGTGTGACAGTTATTCAACTGTCTAGGTCATAAAATTCAATGTCCCTCCAATTTCTTCCAAAAATGTCAAAAGTAAATCCAAATTTGGAAACTGTGAAAAGGAATGAAAATAGTCTCCCTTGTCCCATATTAATTTGAAGATAAGGAAGTTCAGTCCACTTTGAATAGACTCCAATATCAAACTCCGCTTGAAGGAGTGAGTATCTTTTTGTGGAAAATAGAAAGAGATAATACTCTTTTCCGTAATCGTCTCTAACACCAAATTTGATTAATTTCATTTGCTTCCGTAAGTCATTGCATTAATTTCTTCGTCAGTATATTGAGGTGCATCGGGATTTTCAAGACGTGATAGTTTTGCTTTCAAGTCACGAATCTCTTTTTCTTGAGCATAGACTTTATTTTCAAGTTCAATCACCTTTTTCCCATGGTCTTCGGAGAGAATCAAATCATATTCATCTGCGACCTTACGCATGTCTTCATAATTACGACTTTCATTAAATGCAACAGACGCACCTCCTTTCATTACACCAATTTCATTATGTCCGATCATGAAAAGAAACTTAGAAAATGCATTAAACATTTGGGGAGAAGTTGCATCTTCTACAGGAAACTCATAAGTTACGTGTTCTTCTGGAAGAATATCTTCACCAAAAGAACTGCCAACAGTATGAGTCCATTCGGAGTGATAGGTCAGAGTGACTTTCGCTTTGTACATGATCAAAGTGTTTGAACAGATTTACTATAAAACCCCTGACCAAGAATGTCAAGGGTCAATGGACAGTTTTTAATCTGTCTTTTTTTCTTCGTAATACTTGCACCAACCATCTGCTGCTATTTTACCACGAACTGCAGTACATCCTGCAGGTGGTCTCCACATTGTACATTTGTCACAACGTTGCTGCCCCTTAGGATTATTCTTGTAGTCGGCGGTTGATTTTGCGACTTTTTCCTCTTCTGTAAGAAAATCCTTAAAAGATTTCATTAGTCTCTCTGCCTCCAATCATCTGGGCGATCTTCTTTAAAGAAATCGATAATATCGTCAACGCTATTAAATCCAGAAATTCCTCTTCCTTCATGACCAATGCCACCAATATCAAGTGCGTTTAGAAATCCATCTAAACTGTCTTCAACCATATCAGGATTTGCTGCTTTTCTACGTGCTTGACGAAGCATTGTTCCTGCTGTGCGGTTTGCTTTTGCTAATTTTTCCGCCCAAATAATATCCTGTAAACTTACTTCTTCTTGATTTTCAATACGCTTACAAATACCTTCAAGACGAAGCCGATATTGTGTAGATAACATAATTTTCAGCAGATGTAGTGTTATTTATTTCTACGAAAATACTCTTTGTAGTATTTCTTTTTCATCTCACAGATAATATTATAATCTTCTTCTTCACCGAGGCAATCTAAGATGTACGTAGCACCTTCCAGTTCACTCAGAAGTCTTGCTATTGTCGTTGCTGATTCGGGATTGACGTTCCATTTCGATTTCATTTTGCAATTCCTTTGCAAGTTTCCATGCCCTACGCCACATTAGATATTTTACAACAGGATTTTGTGGATTATAAACTATCCACCATTTTATTTTTTCATATTCAACTTTTGCAAGACTTAAAATTAACAGAAAAAATCTAGCGACAGAAGCATCAGATACAATTAAATATCCGACAAGTGAAAATATAACAAACCAAATATAAAATGGGTTCATTTTAAAGAATACAAATAGTCAATAAGATTTATCTTCAACTCCTCAAGTTCCTTTTCACATTCAAGTTGTTTTGCAATAACCCGTATTTCGTGATGATTAGTATGCAAATCTTCTAGCATGAGATCAATTGCTTGGAGTTCTTTTTGGGTCATGAGGTTTGATGATTAGAGGACATGAGGGAACAATATTCTTTAATTCTAAAATAATCTCAGTCTTTTGTTGTGAAGATAGTAAATTATTATTAACTAATCTGTTTGCAATTCCTAGCAACTGACGACAAGATATAACTGTAGTAAGAAATATTGGTTCCATAGGAGTTCCTATGATTTGAATATTTATTTGCCAAATCCCTTTCCCTTAACTTTTTGTTTATCTTTAACAATTATAAGATCCAAAAAATCTGGAATTTGGCAGTGTTGTAACCAATAAACTTGAGCGTCGTCCCAGTTGTCGAAAACAACATTCTTTTGATTTTTCAATACAATTTCATAGTTATGCCTATCATAGGGAACATCGGATGTGCAAGAAAAATTATTCAATACCATCAAACTTCCTCATAAAACGAACACATTGCTTAAACTTTTCCCACTCAGCATCAGAAAAGTTATCGGATGCGTAGGGAATTCCAACAATTTTAGCACATACCCGATTCACATTAACGTAGATCATCATACTTTCAGCATGAACTGGGGTATTGAAAAGTAGAACAGAACATGCGATGAGTGCTTTTTTCATTTCAGAAAATTTTCAACAGAAGAATTTGTTTTGTTTTTGGTTACTTTGAGTTGTTTTGAAATATAAGATTTGGCGGTTTTGTAATTATTTGCAGTATGGACTTGATATCCATTGTGAATAATTACAAACTTATTTCCAAAAGGAACTGCCGCCCACATTCCATCTTTAGTCACATACCCATTGGGATTTGATGGTTTAGGATTTAATAGACTTTCATTTTGAATGTTCATTTTAGATTACCACTTTCTTTCATTTTAGCGTATTTTTCTTTTGCTTCCTCTAAGGAAATATCATATTCATTGTCGCAATGAATTTTTAAGTCAATGATTGAATTTCTTGCATCAAGAATTGTTTTAACGTAGACACAAGTTTGAAATCCGCTTCCGTTACCAGGAATTCTTTTTAGTTTCCACTGCTTTTTTGAATTGAGGTATGCAATATTATTAACCCACATCAAATTTAGATCTTCATATTTCTCTTGCTCAGAAATAAACATCCTCACACTGTACTCATTATCATCACGCCTATGAAGAACTAGAACATCCTGCATTCTATCAAGATTAAATTTATTGAAACTTTCTTCTCGTTTTTTAACCAGAGTATTAATTACACCCTTACCTATGTCTAAACCTTCATCCAGTGGGCAGCGACACTGAACAAAATCACACGTTTGTAAGTGACCTTTATTAAGTTTTTTATTAAGAGTTTTTACATTAAGACCATCACGATTCACATATCCGTCTGCCATGAATGTGTCTCCTGGAATATGAGTCCCACCGAAGGACTTACAAATAATCTTTTCCCAGGTCTTTGGTTTAATAGTACCCTCCATAGTACCGTAAATCCATACAAGGGATTCGAATCCTTCAGCATCAAAATTCATATGATCAATAAACAATTGTAGAGGACATGACTCGGGCATTTGGATATTGAGAAAGAGCAACCCGAATTGCTTCTTCCCGATTGCGAGCATAACATTCAACATAGAATGTTTGTCCACTGACCATGCACATGACACGATGCTTCATGATAAATTACCTCACTTTTTGATGGTGGAAATTGCAGGTTCGCCTTGAACAAAGATTGTCTCAGCGACACTCTGCAGTCGTTTAGCAGTTGTGATTCCAGTGTTACTATACACTGGAACGTGAATGAAACCGTAGGACTTCACATAATCTTCCACTTTACCAGGAGTCAGGGTGCCCTCTGAGAGACGCTTAGAATCCTCTGGATGGAGTCGAATCACCCGACCGATGGTCTGTGCCATTGAGATGTAATCCATGTTCCTCATGAGGACGCAGGAGGTCAACCCAGGGCAGTTAATACCCTCAGACAGAATGCTGTAGTGAAGAATAATGAACTTTTTGTCAGGATCTTTACCCCATGCAGTCAGAGTGTCAAAGAACACATCACGGGAAACTTTCTGATTGTTGATGAATGCACCATACTTTGAAGTCACCCACAGAACATCATAACCCCAAGACTGAACTTCAGACATGAAGTCAGTCTCTGCAAGCATCCGAATCAGAACTTTAGTATTGGGTGCTGCTACCAGGACTTTCTGCATGTTGTCCTCATTGAGAATCGTATCCAGAAGAGTCATGCAGTCACGTTCTGCAGCATACTCCTTGTGTCGAATCGAATCAATAGAAGACACCTTGATCTGAGGAGGAACGATAAAACCACCATCTACAAGTTCAGGAGCAGGAACGTTGCAAATCACTTGACCATACACTGATCCATCATTCATACCAGGTTTAGAAACCGTAGCGGAGTGCTTTGGAGTTGCAGTAAAGAAATAGGCACGCTTAGCAGCATCTGAGAAATGCTTAGTTGCAGGAAAGAAACTCTTCTTTACAGAATTGTGTGCTTCATCAAAATAGATGGTATCAATCCAAATATCAGACTGTTGAAATCGTTGCAGTGAGTTGTAAGTTGTAAAGATCAGTTTGTGACCTTTGTTGTGATAGTTCCAAGCAAAGATCTTACTAGGATTAGTGGTGCTGTAATGAGAAGTCTCACCACTGTGAACATGAAGAACAGAAGCATTTGTAATGTGCTCCAGAAACTCAGCAGACAGTTGCTCAGCAAGCATGATGCGTGGAGCAACTACTACAATGGTTTGAGACTCTTCTTTCTGAAACTCACGAATTGCATCTGCAATCATGGTAAGAGTCTTACCTGAACCAGTCGGCATGATAACCTGACCCTTCAGATAGGTATCCAGTGCCTTCAGAGCACGGTCTTGATGAGGACGGAGAGTGATCATGGGGGGTCGTGTGTATGCAGATATTATACAGCGAAAAACCGCCCCTGAAGAGTCTCAGTGGACGGTTTCGAAAGTGTCTTTAAAGTATCTTTAAGTTACTTAATCCTTATCTTCAATGGAGACAAACCTAGTCTAGCAGTATTATGGGTATTGTGTCAAGTCATTATCTAAATAATACAAAAAAGTCTTAGAATGGCAATTCAAAAATACTCAAGAATAGGCATTAGAAGAGATAATAACTTTGGAGATTTATCTAATACTAATACTGCACTGAATAACCTTCTTGCTAAACTGGTTGCACAATCATCTGATACTTTTTATAGTGAAGACTTAGATGCGATTAGAGGAATATCATCATTTGGACTTACAAATGAACAATATCAAAAGATAATTGGAAGTGCCGCACTAGTCACACAAAAAAATGGAACAACACAAGCATTTAAACCAAAGATTACATATCAAAATAGAATAGATAAATTTAAATTATTTTCTGGGGAACCAAGAATTAATGGCGGAGACGGTTTAACAGCAAGATATTTCAATCCTACCGATGTCTATGAAAATACGGTAGGAATTTTTTCTGGATCTCCTTTTAAGGTTGATAATTTCTGGGAAAGAGGAATATTCACATATTCTGGAAAAATCACTCCAGAATCAATCAATGCAAATGGTGGTGTAGAATGGGAAGGATACTTCATACCAATCCGATCTGGCGAACTTACTTTCATTATAGATTCTAGTGCTTGTTTCACATTTGATTTTCAAACACAGGGTTATACCACTGGAATAGGAACTTATACTGAAATATCTAGAATTGGTATAGCATCAACCTTTTCTGGATCTGGTACAATTAATACAAATTCAATTACTCTGGCATCTCCAACAAATACAAACTATGTTGCAATAGGTCAAAGTGTTTCAGCGTCTTCAATTGTTGTTGGAACAAGAGTTGCGAGTTATAATAGACAAACTGGTGAAGTTGGACTCACTCCGCCAGATGGAACTGATTTTGCAGTTTCATCAACATTCAGTGGAAATATTACATTTTCAAAAGAGATAGGGCAAAATACAAGAATAACTCACACTACTTACACTTTAACCGAACGAGAAAAATATAGAATTAGATTTAGATATTTTATTCCTCAAAATATTGATGCGTTTGATAAAGAAAGGTATATTTTCTTTGATATTTCTGGTCCAGCATATGCAGATTATGGATTAAGATATGTTAATCTTTATGCATTAGACTATGATTTTTCTGAAAATGCAAAGGGAGAATTCAATAGATTCTTAGATAATTCTATTAGTTATGGTGGAGGTCTGATAGGAAGCACTACAGATGCTAATCAATATGTAAAAGTCAATACAACAAAAAATATTGATATTAGATATCAACCAAAAACATCTATTGCAAATGTTGTAAAATCTACAGTATCTGGGACGGTGTTTTCTGGAATCAATGTAATGGAAATATCAGATACCTCAAATATTGAGATTGGAAACTATGTATTTGGCACTGGAGTTCCTGAAGGAACTAAAGTAGAACAAATTGTCCCAAATGTTTTTATTCTGTTAAGTCAAAACGCAACTTCTTCAACAACTACATCATATACGTTTGTAGAGCATCGTGGGTTTGTAAAAAGAGTTGCAGGTAGCATAAGTTCTGGAACAGTCAATGTTACCTCTGGTAATACAAACTCATTGACAAAAGACATGATTGTGATTGCAACAGGTCTTCAAGCATATACAAAAATTAATACAATCATATCATCAACTTCATTTACTATTTCTCCAAGTCAATCTATAGGATCAACAAATTTATATTTCTATCATTCAAGGGGTTTAATTAATAACGGACTATCGGCATTTTGTGGAATTTCTCAAAGTCGCTGCATGTTAGTATCTACTAACACTGCAACTGGATCAACTGTAATTCCTGTCACTAACGCATCAGATGCCACCACAAATTGGACAGTTCAAGGATTTTCATTTAGTCCAGGAACAATCATCACTTCTATTGATGTTGCTGGTGGTACAATTACGATTAGTTTACCTACAACCAGACCAATAACTTCTGGTTCTAACTTTACCATTGCAGATCCAACTAGTGGCAATAAACAACTATGCTGCCCACCAACAGATACATCTCCACCATTTAATCCAACAGCAAATGGACTTGAAACTGTTTCAGATGCTCCAAATTTAAGAATTGACTCTGGAAACCTTGTTTTCGGATCTTTAAGAGCAAATATACCTTCAGAAAATATTACAACTGCAACTACATCCGATACGTCACGGAGTAGATTAGTATTACAAACCCCAATAGGAACTTACAGAATTTTATGTGCGTAAAAGGATGAAGTAAATTTCACCATTAATAGTTACTGGAATTTTATGAGTAAATGTGGTAACATTTACGTTTGTTCCGGATTCGGTGCTTATTCCAGTTATAGTAATTGCATTATCAAAATACAATTCTCCAACAGTAACTGAACTACTTGATGTGCTCAACGCTGTTCCAACTTTTTGCCAAGGACTATCATCAGAAGAAAATGCACGAGTTGTTCCAATAAAAAGACCTGGAGAAATGTTAGTTGCTAAATTGGCGGAAGTATTATTGTATGATGTAGGATCGCTGACTGTGACAACACCGTCAATAATTACATCTTTACTTACTATTGTATCTCCAACTTTTTTATACTTTTTCTTAATATCATTTGATACGGAATCTATGATTTCTTGAATTGCATCAGATGTGGAATTAATATTAGAACTTCTATATCCAAAATTTGGATCAGATACTTCTGGTTGAATATAATTTACAATATTTTCTAGATATACCGGATCTTTTCGAACAAAACTAAAATTGGTTGGCGATACTATAGTTACATTAATTGTACTCAATCCAACATTTGATGGTGTATTTGATAATTTAAATTTTGTTTGAGCGTCTGAATTGCACACATAATAATCTTGACCAGCAACTAAAGTTAACGTACCAACATTTACATTTGTACTTACAGTTACAATGTCATCATTAGTAAATACAAAATCGTTATTTTCTCCAAAAAAGAAAAATCCATCAGATAATGAATTATATGATATTGTTGATATATTTCTTAGGTTATTTCTAATAATTAATAAATCATCTGCAATTCCACTTCCACCAAGAACATTGATTGCAACAAATGCATTTTCAGTTTCTTGAAGATTAAAGTCTCTTAAAAATCCTTGGTTTTGTCTTACTGCCATTTTATTCGTATACGATTGTCCAACCTTTTGATCTTAAAAAATTTATTTGAATCAACGCATTTCCTGTCGGTAGTGCATTTCCTCTTAGATTAATAGTGACTCTTCCACGCTTTACAGTATCATAATTAATGAAAAGATCATTTACTATTGTATTTACCGCTTGCTCAGAAAGTAAATTATTTGCAACATCAAAGTATCTAAGAAAATATAAGGTAGTTAATGATCCTGCGGTGTAATTTGTAAACCTATTGCTAAAAAGACTTAAAAATGATATCCTAGGGCACTCACTAAAATCTGGTATATCTCCAGACAATAAATTATTATTTACATAAAAATTTTGTAGTTGCGGAAGATTTTTAGGACTTGGTAATTGTGTAAATTGATTATTATTAAGATATATAGAATTCAACCTTAAAAGATTTCTATATTGAGGTATTGCACCAGTTAGTGAATTGTAACTTAAGTCCACAATAGTTATTTGTGGATTGGATACAAATGTTGGCGTATTGGAATTGAAATTGTTATTGCTTAAGTAAAGACTGACTAATTTTGAACAATTTGCAAAATTAGGAATTGCCCCTCCAGTTCTTCTACTTGATGAATATCGTATTGTTGCTATTTCTGGAGTATAATCGAACACATTTGGATGAATTGGAGATGATAGCAACAGAGAAGGGGAAGTTAGTAGAAATGCTGTTAATTTGGGGCAGAATTCAAAAGTTCTTTCCGGAATTACGAAAGATGTATCGCCATCAATTGATCCACCAATCAATCTAGTTCCTTCAAAATTAATAGTTCTTAAATTTGAATTTCTAAATTGGGGAATTCTTCCTGATAAAGAGGAGGATGGAAAAGATAATGATGTTAATGAATTACACTCGTTAAATTTGTAATTGTTACTTGTTGTTGTTAAAAATCCAATATTTCTACAATCTGTTGCTGTAAAAGAAATAAGAGATTGCTTTCCAGATAAATCTGGGCAAGGTAAATTTGTATTTGAAATATTGATAGATTGTATTACATTGTTTCCTGATGAAATTGAAAAATTAGCGTCAGATAAATTTCTATTTCCAGCAAGATTTAATGAAACTAAATTATCCAATTCTTTTATATTTTTGGAAGTTCCACTTGATGGTCCTATGACTCTAAAGTCATTGGAAGCGACTTCATAAGTTGTGCAAGTTTCTGGAACGTTTGGAATTGTACCTATACCCAAATTATCTGGATGTAAAAATGGACCACCACTTCTAGATAAATTTAGTATTGTTAAATTTGGTAAACGTTCTGCTATTGAATTTATACCTACTGATCCAAAGAAACATCCACCTAAAAATAATTGCTTGACAGATGTAGGTATTTTTGATAAAATAGCATCAAGTCTTCTTTCACTCTGAGTATCTGATAAATTGAATGGATTCTGACTAAAATTAACAAGTTCTAATTTTCCTGAGTTATCTGAAAATGTATTTAAATCTGGAAAATTTCTGAAATTATTTGATGCTAAATTAATCCCTACTAAATTTGATAACTTTATTTCTGGTAACGTAGAAATATTTGCACTATTAATTGTAATTGTTTGGATATTATTTGGGTTATAATAAAATTGTATGTTTCGCTCTCTTGCTACGGGAGAATTGAAAACAATAGTTGAGTTTAATCCACTGGTAGTAAATGTAGAAAACCCAAGTGGATTTGCAGTTTCTACAATTTTCCAACTTGGTCTTATTGTTCCTATTAATGAAGTTAATGTAACTGCTGGTCTTAAAGTTCTAAAATTACCAGTAAAAGTCAATGGAATTCCCTTCATGGCATAAAGAGAAACAGTTCTACCTCCAATAGTACAATTAATTTTATGAGTTGGAATTTCTGCAGCAAACTCTTTTGCTTGTGGTGTAATTGAAGTTTGTAATCTAATTTGTCCAACAGTCGTTGGAGTTCCAAATTCTAAAGATCCTCCTGTTATAATTCCTACTCTTGAATTATAAGAAATTGGAGTAGTTGCCGTTGCCGGACTTAAACTAGAAATCCAAGCACTAACTCTTGAAGTAGAAATATCTGCGAATTTTATCGTAGCAGAAGATCCAGATCCATCAACATATCGGTAGCGAATAGATGCTCCACTTAATCTACCATTTATGGTTAAGTCTCCGAATAAAGTTGAATCTGCTGAAGATCTTAGATCTGAAATGGGTTTGTAAAAATCAGTTTCAGATAAAATTCTATCGAGTGTCCTATAAATCGGATCTTTAAGTCTCGAAAAACTTGACCAATCTTCAGAAGTTGCTCCAGCATTTTTTGATCCACGAATAACATCTAAATCATTTGAAGGTAGATTTAAAGTTTTTAGTGCAGTATTTTTATCCCTTACGTCTGTAAAATTACTCGGGACATTTAACCCAAATATTTTCGGATTCCTAAGAGCCATGTCTTATCAATTTTATTTTATTTATTATTGTTCTTTATAATTAATACTTGCTTGTATTATACCAGTTTCCCCAGAATCAATTTTTTTTGCGGTTATAAAGAATGCCTCCAGATTATTATTATCGGGTGTTATGACAGTTCTATCTGGACCAAATATTTTTCTCAAATCAATTATATTTGTGGAATTTGCTCCAACATATAATGTATCTTTTTCCAAATATGGTCTCAATTCTTGTTGATTTTGATTATCAATTAAAGCAGAAGATAACCTATAATTATCTTTAAAGTTAGTAGGAGCAGATCCTAATTTATCTGCTTTTCCATTTGCATCTGTAATTTCGGTATTTTCATACACATACCATCTTGGAGAAATTGTTCTTTGATTATCTCCTATAGTTTCTCTTACTGAAATGTTGTTGATTTGGGCATTATCTTGTAATTTTGCAACAAGATAAAGTGGGAACGGATTATAATTAAAAATTTTAGTTGAATCTACATCTCCATTCGTTGATTTTATATTTACAGGTCTAAGTGCAAGAATAAATGGTGAACTAAAATTACTACCACTCGGAATAAGATTCAATGTTTCACTAATTTCAATATATGAATATTGAGTTGTAACCCCGCTTACAATTTGACTGTAAGTACTTACAACTCCTACAAACTTTGAATTATATGTAGTAATTCCAGAAACACTTTGTATTGCAATTTGTCCATTATTATAGTCATATGTTGGAAATTGTCCCTGAATCTGTAAATAATACTTTCCTTCACTATCACCTGTTTTTGGATTAATATTATACTCACGTATACCATTAATTCCAATTGGATTTGAAACTGATACTGTAAGTTTGCAACAATGTCCTCCCGCAGGATTTGCTAGTGTTGGTATTCTATAATCAATTCCCATAGGGATTGATGGTTGCCTGGGAGTCCACGCTTCATTAATTTCAACACCAGATTCATTTATATCTTGTCTAGATTGTCTATGCATTCCATAAAGAATATTTTCGTTTGGCAAAACAGTATTGGTAGTATCATTAATTATAAACCCATTCAAAATATCTGGTTCACTTATATCTGGTTGATTATTTGTAACACCTATTAAAAAGTCTGCAAAATGTCCATATTCATCACCCGCACCAGGATTCACAAATTGTATTTCTATTTTTGATCCTGTAAATTTAAAGTCGGATGCTGCATATGAATTGAAATTACTTAGTCTTACTGGATATGGATATGCCCCATTTGAAATAGTTGTTGTTATTCCAGTAAATCTATCAAGAACTTTTGATCCACCAAGATTTCTATTGACGTTTCTGTTTGCCCCTCTTACAACTGCAGATTGTCCCGCTCCAGTAACAGGATCGGGATTTACAATATCGTAAATATATGCATTGTAGATTGATGGTGCTATAATTTTCGCCCCAATATCACTAGAACTAAAATCTGTTCCAATAGCAGCAATTGTGTTGGAATTTAAAAATTGTATTTCTAAAATTCTACCACTTTCCGTAGTTGCCAAACCTGGAGTATAGACATGTCCAAATCCAGGGCAAGCCGAACAAGAAACAATTTTAATTTCAGATAGAGAATCTGATGATAAATTCAATTCTGTTGGAAAAATTATTTTTTTATTTTGAATTCCAATCCCAGCATTATTAAAAATAAAATCTTTAGGTTTGATTCCTATTAAAGTTTTATTTTTTGTAGTATTAATTCCAACTTGCCTAGAACTTGCAGAATAAATTTGTGTTGTTCCCTCATCTCCACCATCAATATAATAAGATGCACCATACTTGTAAACATAATAAGGAACTCTTACATCAGCAGTATTTGGAATATTAACTGAATATTTGAATCTAAAATAAGAATCTCTTAAACATGGTTGATCTAATGAATTTTCAATTACTAAAGTATGTAATACAACCCATCTTGCATCACCATTATCTGTTGGAATATAGGCATAAAATCTTGCACCAATAGCACCATACCAACCAAATTCAATTTTATACATTGTAACTTTATCGATATTCAAAGAATATCCCGATGGACCATTTCCAGTTAATGGATCTCCATTAAATTTATCTCTAGATATTACAACTGTATAATATTGATTAGGATCAAAAGGATCTCCACTTGTTTGTAATGTTTGATCATCACTAGTTAATTTATTTCTGGTAAGAACAGATGGTGATAATGGAATTGTACTTCTTCTTACAATAGAAAATATATTTTGAGAATCAACTCTAAAAACATATTGATCTGTTGGGTTTGAAATGCCCCATTCTAAAGCAACACCAGCAACTCTAACAGGAGTTGCTCTTACACCAAATGTAAATCCACTAATTCTGCCCGGTTGATATCGGAATACTTTTCTTGATTGTAAATAAACATATCTTTGACTTTCATTAGAATATCCAGGTCTCGTTGTATCCCGTGTAAATGTAGACCCAATAATATTTTGTACATTACTTACTCCAAAAGTTGTTCCAGTTACAGGATCTGTAAGATTATTAGTTAAAATATCTTTCCATGTTTCTGTCCATATATCTATTTGAGCAAATGCTGTAGTAATACCAGCAACATATGCAACGTCATCATCATCTAAAGTTGCAAAAGATTTTGATAAGAATTTTTGCTTCCAGGTAGAAGGATATCCAGATCCAGCTCCAGTATCATAATAATCGTAAAGTTTATTTCCAGCATCAATAAAATTTATATATTGGTCAAACAAAGTTTTATTGTATAAACCTATTTTTTGAAATTCTGGTCCAAATGGATATGTATATGGAGTTGGAAATGCTGTAATTTTTATACCAGATTCTTGAGTTTCTTCAGTTATTTCCCCCTGATATCTTGGACCATAAAATTCACTTTCTCTATTTTCCCAAGATGCAAATGTATTTGATGCACGAAAAACATAATATTCAAAGTCATCATTGTCTAAACCATAAGAAGAAACGTTTGAAAATAAACTTAATTGAACTTCTTGTCTATCTATACCAAGTAAAGTAGTGCTTACTTCACTTTTTTCAGGAAATTGCTCCTCAACTTTCCATACTGGGTTCGATTTTACAGTTGTTTGTTTTTTTCTTTGTATTTTAACTATTTCTTGTGTAGAAACTAAATTTGTTGTAAAATTTGAGATGTAAACACTACCTATACCAATTCTTGATATTATGGTGGATTCTGGTATGTAAGATCCAACAATAATATCTCCAATATTTAAATTTGAAGTGATGATCCCTACAAGATTTGTATTTCCTGATGAATATGTTGCAGTTGTTATTGCAACATTATCTTCAGATAATTTTAAATATTTGCCAACAACTGTTGAAAATGTAACCGAAGTTGAACGTTCCTTGCTTGCATCTGGTAAGAAGATTGCGTCAACTTCTGTCGTTAATGGAAATCCAAATTCATCAACTAAAGGTTTTCCGTCGTTAATATTATAAAGAGGTTGTTCATCTTGGGGAACAATAGAAACTTTTCTCTTATCATCCCCAATTTTTATGTCCTTTCCACCATTCATAAATCACTGTTCCTCCCAGGTAAGACTTGCAGAAATATCAGCAGCAGCAGATTCACTAGTATAATTTGATTGTGATGATACACAAAGATACAAACTTTCCACTTTGTTTGTGAGTGGGAATGATAGATATTCTTTATTGTAATCAAAGTATGGTGACAAATCATATTCTTCACCAGATGCTGGAATAAACAAACTAGCAACAATTGTTCCAGTGTTTGGAATTGGACTTCTCACTTGAGGATTAACCTTAATTGATGATAGTTGTGCTAGAGTGAATTCAGTTGTTAATGGTGAAACGATCTCTCCAATTGAATTTGTGTTTTCTTCCTTCAAGAATGGATTCCCAGTGCTAACTAAAATAATTTCATCTGAATATGAATTTAAAGAATAGAAATAATATCCTTCAAGTCCTCTATTCTCCAAATAACCTAATACTGAAAATAATTTTTTAGATGGATCATTTAAGTAATATCCTCTATAATATCCATAAATTCCAGTATTTGTTGAAAGATAACTAGTATTTGATACTGAAATTGTTGTAGGTTTACCTCTCTTACCAATGTTAGTATCCACTGATAGTGAGGGTGGTGTACCAGTTGTTGATGAAGTTGTTTGGAAGATTGGTGACTTGACCAAATCAACTTTAAGAACACCAGTTGATCCAGTTGATAATCTAATTGGATAAACCTGTGTCCTATTTCTAACTAATTTTCCGGTACTACTTTGGATGTAATCCCTACATTTAATTCCTATAATTGGAACAGGGCGATTTGGAACTACTGTGATTGTTGCTAAGGATGAGGAACTGAGAGGAGAATTCAAATATAGTCTTTGATTTGTTCCATAGGTAACTTCAATGTTTTGATCTAGTGCATTTGTTGTGATAACTTTAGATCCAACATAAAAAGATGTAATGATTCCAGAGTTGACAGTAATATATGGATCAGTTGTACTTGTGGCATTTGTTAAGTCTACTTGTGTTGCTGCAACTCCTACACCACCTCCATTATTGACATAGAAAAGTCTTCTAGATCCGTAAACACTTTGAGATGTTGGTGTAGAATAACTGAATAATTTTACAGTTCCACGATCTCCACCATCAATGTAGTAAGATGCACCATACTTTACAATATGTTCGGAGGAAGATCCATAATTAAATGTTGATGCAGGTCTTTCTGTGTTTTGATATCCATATCTATTTTGATTACCTCCTCCATATACAAGATATGTAATTGGAAGAGTTGCATTACCAAGAGAAGACACTTTAAGTTGGTTAGATGCTCTTAGATGGTGTACACGGACCCATCTAGCTTCTCCACTTTCTACGGGTACATATGCAAGGAACAGAGCACCTACGGCACCATACCAAGAGAATTCAACCTTATACATGGTAACTTTTGTAAAATCAAGATTCCAAATACTTGAATCTGTTAATTGATCTCCAGTTGTAGGATCAATAACTGGTTGCCCTGGAAGATTACTACTTACAACATCACTATAAATCAAAGGTCCATCTTGAACATTATCTAATCTATCTCCACTAAATCTTGATCTTGGAACGCGATACTCATAAACATTCCAATAATCTTTCTTAACATTATGGTTAACCCATTTTCCATAATAATTATTAATTGCATCAATCTGTAATTTGATTATATCAGTATCCGTTTCCCTGGTATCAATATATCCTTCAAAGGATCCGTCTTCCTCATACATGTATGGGAACATTCCTGTTGGTTTTACAGTTCCATATGCATTTGGATTTCCATTTAATTGAGTTGTAGGATTCAATGGCTGTATAAATGGAACTGGAGTAATTAAAACATGCGATGAAATTCCACTAACAGTTGCAATTCCTGTCAATGGATTTCCATTTAACTCTGATAATCTGACTGTAGTAATTCCTGTAATTGTATTGACGCCAACAGAAGTTACTCTATAAACTCCAGTGTCGGTAAATCCAGTAATGATTCCTGAATTAGTACCTTTTGAGTATGAAACGTACTGATTGGTTGACAAACCTATGACATGTCCACCCGAGTTGTAAAATGTTGGAACCGTTGAAATGCCAATATTGACAGTAAATGATGTACTTGAATTTACTACGAGGACATTGTAACCTGGAGTTCTATTTGGATAACTAATTGGAGTTGTTGGATTCAAATAACAGGTCATTCCAATACCTGCAAGAGTTACGAATTTACCTTCCTCAAATCCATGTGGAGTTGAGGTTGTAATTACCATCAGTCCAGTATCAATATCATACGTAGCGTTTGTGACAGTTTTAGCAAATCCGGCAAGAGAAATTATATTTCCATTATATACTGATGTGATTCCTGCTCTTGATTCATTTTGCAATAAAGATGGGTCATAGACTGCCGCATGAGTCATGATTAATCCATCTCTTAAAATCACCAAATCGCCAAACTTTTTAGGTCTTCCACCTACTGCTGGATTTTGAAGAGCGGTTGCATTATTTTCTGATTCTGATCCTCTTGGTGCTAATGGATCTTGAGGATTTGTTCTCCCATAATCTTGACTTTGTTGAGTACTTAATCCTCCAAATGGAATTGGATTTTCATAAATGATAGATTGAGTTCTTCTAACTACACAAAAATTGTCTCCAGATCCATTATTTCTAGATTCCCAATAATATCCGTCATAATTGTCAAAAATTCCATACTTGCGGACACATGGGTTTTGTATATTTGATCCGGTGTTTCCAATTGATGTAGTCTTTACACCAAACGTTGCAGCAGAAACACGACCTGGTTGATATCTAAAAAATCTTTTTGATGTTAAAACTGCGGTTTTATCTGCAGGTGCTTCAATAAGAGCACCAGATTCTTCTGGAATATGAGTTAGTCCCCAACCCATTGATTGTGCGATTCCCGCATAGACACCAGAATTTGCTACGGTTGAATATTGCTCTGGTGTGGCAGACCATTCTGTTGGGTTTACGTCATAAGTATTAACATCAGCAAAGATACCGAGAGCAACTTCACTCCTAGGTATACCTAGGAGTGATAGAGCAACCTCTGATTGAATTTTATTTTGCTCTGCAACAGGAATAGTCGATTGGTCGTTTGCAATAACGACAGGTATAGATTTTTCAGATTTTTGTTGACCTGGAGGAACAGGAGCAGTTCTCCCTACTACAACAACTGCTGCATTATTATTTACATTAGTGTTATCTGCCATTTAGATGACTCCGACTCTTCCTTTTGCGATAGTAAAGATATTCCTTATAGATATATATCCACTTAAATTTCCATCAGATACCGAAGTTGTTGTAAATCCACTTAATCTCAATCTTTTGTTTCCTAAACCACCATCAATTTTTGCATCTACTACTAAAGCATAAGCAGAGAGATCTGGAGAGACTGAGTGTCCAACAAGTTTTACAACGTCACCAGTTGAAAATGCTGAAAAATGTTCATCAGTAGTGAGAGTAACTGTGTAATTGGTTGCTCCTACACCAATTGTATTCCATACTCCAGTATTTATCCCAACATTAGTTGTAAAACCAACTGGAATTGATAAGTATTCTGTTCCGATGATATCATAACCAAGGGAAGAATTTAATCCAAGTGTTGATGTTTGTGTTGAATTAAGTGTTAATTGGACGTAACCATTTTGTCTTCCAAAAATTCCAGAGTCTGGAGTTGGAATATTGAAGTTAAGGAATTTTGTTCCAAGAGATTCAGGAGTCGTTGTTGATCCCTGACCAACGATTGTTCCTATTCCGGCAGTGATTACAACCTTTGTGCTACTAAGATCTTTTGGTTCTCCATTTTCAAGATACTGAAGAACTGGACCAGTGAAATTAACACCTCTTTGTACTGTAATGTTAATGGAATTATAATCACTGTCATAGATATCTGGAGACGGAATAAATTCGTCAGATGGTCCAAGAATTAGATTATTATTTGTTATAATTTTCCCAGTAGCATAAACTCTTAATCCAGTTCCACAATTTCTAATAATATTTCCGCCAGTTGATACAATAGATGTTACGGATAAATCAACAGGTCCTGGGAAATTTTCAAACAAACAATCGTTAATTCTTAAAGTTTCAGAATTTTGAGCATCTAATGGTTGGAAAACTGAATAGCGATCTGTAAGAGATCCATCAACAAATGAGCAATTTTCAACTGAAATTCTTCTAGAATTTTCTAAAAATATTCCAGACCCAGGACAATTTCTAAATTCAATACTTTTAAACATAGATGAAGAAACATCATCAAAATACCCAAGATAATTATCTGAATTAGACTGATATAAAATATTATTTCCAAAATTTCCGTCAATTGTTAAGTCTTGAATTGTAATGTTATTTGATGATGTGCTACCTATACCAATTAGGTGTCCATTTAGAGCTAATGAGTTTCCGCCACCATCAGTCAGATCAGTTGCAAAATATTGCTGTTTTATAATTGTATTTTTTCCATTTCCTCTAATAGTAAATCCTGATGGAACTGTAACGTTATTAGTTAAATATGTTCCACTTGGTAAATCAATAGAATTTTTTCCAGCAGCGACAGAGGCTGTAATTGCTTGTTTAAAAGCATATGTATTATCATGAACAACCTTTACTTGATTTGTTAATCCTATTCCAAGATTGGTTCTATATTGATTACCAAGGCGAATATAATTTTGGCCTATTGCAATAATTTCATCAATTCCCCATCCTCTCCGATGCCCTGTTGTTGCTATATTTGGGAAGTGAATTTGGTCATCGATGTATTCGTTGACAGTTCCTTTTGTTGACCACTCAGTTTGATCAAAAGTTCCATAATCTATCCAAGTATTTTGCAATGAAGACCCCAATTCTTTTGGACCTAAAATACCAATTAATTTTGCATCATTAATATTTGCCGTAGCTCCAATTTGCCTATAAACAAGTAATCCATAATTTAAATTTGTTCGTTTAAGAGTTAATGCAACATGATTTTCAGTATTAAAATCCCCAACTGCTGGCATTGTAACTCCAGCACCAATTTGAGATGAAACTCCAACTTTTCCAGTCCTTAAATCATATTGAGACAACCAATATCGATATGTTGAAATACCAGCAGCATTTCCAATTTTTGTCACAGAAGATGAAGTATCTGGAGGATCTATTAAAGTATTATCTGTAATTGATGTAATTCCAAAAACTTTTACTTTTTCCCCAACATAAAATCTAACAGTAGAAATTCCACTGATTTGTAATTTATTGCTTACTGTGCTTCCTATGCCACTATACACAGTACCATCATTACTAACTCCAAGACCACCGAGTTGATATGCATTTAATAGAATAATATCAACAAGTTCATATCCAGATCCGTCACTCTTAACTTTTAAAACTCTATCTGGAGCAAATGAAGTCTCACTTGCCTTTGGTAAATCATCAAATGAAAAATTTTGATAATTGTTTGCGTAAATATTATTCCAATAAAAACTAGAACTACCTAAATCTAAAGTTCCATTTGCATTTGGAATAATATTACTTCCTATTCGTGAACCTAAAGTTATAACGTCAGTATTAACATCATTTCCTAGCGTGACATTTCCGTTTACTGTCGCAATGCCAGTAACTAAAAGATTACTTAATGTTGGAGTAGTTACAGATAACGTGGTTACTGTTAAAACTCCAACAGTTGCGTTTTGGGAAAATAAATTTCTGGAAGTAGTTAATCCAGATACTTTTAAATTTCCAATTACGTCTAAAATTTCAGATGGTTGGGATGTTCCAATACCAACCAAACCACTAGATTGAACTATAAAATTATCTTCATCAACCTGTACACCATTCCTAAAATTAAATGACTTCCTATAATTTGCCATTTTATAATTCGTTTATAGGTATTTATGAAACTCTCATAATAAAGGCAAGAGCATAGTATGGAGGTCTGTTTTCGTGGTAGTTGTCTGAACCAGCATCTGTAGTTGTATAAGTACCATTTGTACTAGTTGGAACATCCAAGTCATTTCCCTGAACATCAAATTTTCCAGATGCAGGAACAGTAACTTGGTGATTGTGACTTGGCATCTCAGAAATTGTCAGTTTGTGAGAAGTTTCACCACCAATATCCCCAGGATCATAAGTTTCAGAAATTGCTCCAGTTGTAGCATTAAATCCAGGACCTGCTTGTGTTGTAGTTCCTGTTTTACTAATGCTATTGGCAGCAACGATAAATCTATTTCTTAAATCTGGAGTGCCATTTTGTCCATCACAAAGTTTCCATTCAGGAGTATTATTAAGTTCTGCTTGAGTTCCAGACCACATAATAATTCCACCAACTGGAATTGTCCCCTTTCCTACAAATGTAGTTGCAGTGGCAATACCAGTAACTACAACACCAGAAGCGTTTGTGTCAAAGGAAAGAGCATTAACTTCTCCTGTTACATTACCTGTTACATTACCTGTTAAGTTTCCAGTCACATTACCAGTTACATTACCAGTTACGTTACCAGCAATATTTCCACTTATACTTCCAGTTACATTTAAATTTCCACTTACTGTTGCAATTCCAGAAGTTGCCCTAATAATTTGATTATAAGTTCCACTAGAATTTTTTAAATTAATTACTAATGATCCACTATTGGTAGTATTGAAAATTCCAAAAATACCATCAGATCCACCATTACTACCTAAATCTCCTTCACCAATTCCAGTTGTATTGATGTTTAATGCATCAACGAATGCAGTTCCAAATACATTTAAGTTTTTACCAATACCAACTCCACCAGAAACAATTAAGTCTCCAGTAGTTGCTGAAGATGAATCATTACCCTCGGTAATTCTTACCTGTTTATTAAATACTGCCTTATCTTTAACTCTTACTGTTTTATTAAAGTTTACTGGACCGTTAAATTGAGAAAGAACGGCGTTTGATTTACCACCCTCAACAAGAAGTCTCTCTTTGACAGTAACTTCATCAAATACAACACTCAATTTACTTGGATCTTCTCCAGTTACAGTTGGATTTGGAATATCAAAAGAAATAGTTTCTCCACTTACTGATGATGTTTTTGTGTTACCACTGAAGAAATCTCCATTGTTATTCATTCCAGTATAAACTACTGTTCCACAAGAACGTTCTTGTGATTGTGACAAGAAGTTTTCTTCGTCACTTAATGTCTTTACTTGAACCTGTGGTAATGCCGTTGAATAGTTTCCTGGTCCATATCCAAGATATTCAAATGTTTGACCAGACGCTCTTATGATTGATGGTCTTCTAAATTCAATTGCAACTGGATGAATTTTGCGAATAACGGAATTCGCATCATGTCTTTCTTGAACTGTTCCAAACACACCGCGAATTACAGTTGCAGATGAGTTGTTGTTACTACTTACAACTCTCATAATCTCATTATCAATTTGAATATAAGATCCAAGAGGAAGTCTCTGTGCAGTTCCAATTCCAACTCCACTAATGTTAATAGTGGTTCCTGTTGTAATTGCAGACGTTAATCTAAATGTCTCATTATCATAGAATGGAGTATTGCGAATTCCAAAATTTTCTTCTCTTGCATCTGAAATTGCTTCATTTGAAGATAATCCATGTTTTAATATAAATCCATTTGTTACAGGTAGTAAATCATCAGTGATTGCAGTAAAAGATGTTGGACTAATTCTTTCATCAACAATATAATCACCTTGATTAATGTTAGTTGAATCTAAAACACGGAAGCGATTTCCTGCAAGAAGACCATGTGATGATGTAGTTGTAAATGTTGTAATTTTTGTTGTAGAATTATAACTTGGAGTTCCACTGATTCTAACTGATGGTCCAACAACAAAAGCATACTGCCCAGCAAAAATTGTCTCACCAGATGTTTTTGCAAGTGCAACCGTTGTTGAAGAAGGAACTGAAGTGATACGGTAGTATTGGTCAGTTATGGTTCCAACACCTGTAATTTGAACAACATCTCCAATATTTGTTGAAATTCCTGCTGTCGTAATTGTATATCTCGCTGCTCCATTACCTGCACCGATTCTTGTCTGATCAAAATATAATGATTCTGCACTATATCCAGAACCAGGAGAATTGAGGTTTACTGAAGAAACTGATCCACCACTTACAACAACAGTTGCTGTAGCACCATTCCAAGTTCCAGTTTGAGATCCATTGAGTAATTTTACATTATAATAAGTACCATTAGTATAAGATGCTCCACCGGTTATTGTTCCTGTTACGATTCCAGATAGACCGTGGAATCTTGAAAAACTGATTGTTGCAATACCAGTTGTTGAGGTAACAGATGAGATAGTAAGACCAATTCCAAGTGTCTTGATTGCAAGATCTGCAGTTTCTCTTGTAATGCTCTTTTTAAGATCATTTGTTACAACACCACCAATTGGAAAACGCTTAGCAAATGTTTTTGCTGCTGGTGGATTTGATTCAATATTATCACGATCTAATTGTGGATATAAATCTGCAGGAAGTTGTCCATACTTAAAGTCAGTAAATTCCGTTGGAACTGCATTATTTGCATTTAAGACATACAGATGGTAAATTCCATCCTGCTGATTGTAAATATATGGAGAAATTACTTCATTTCTATAAACAAATAGATTTGATTGGCAATCATTTCGCTCAAATCTTGGAAGATTTTGATCTCTAGTTGAAGTTGTATTTGTAAACGTTCCTGGAGTGTGAACTACTCCCGAAACATCAGTTGTTGCATATTGGAAAGTAAATGTATCGGGGATATTTGTTACTCTAAATCTACCATTGTAACCTTCATTATCAGTTCCACTTGCATTTGTAGAACTCTTTACATTTTTTATAACAACAATATCATTAACCTGAAGGTTGTGTGGAAGTTCTGCAAGTACTGTTACTGTATTAGAACTTACCGAGCACGTAGAAATAAATCTTCTATTCTTATTGTACTCATAATCTTGATTTGTTAGAGTTGTTCTTGTAAATTCTGAACTATTTCCAACTCCTGTTGTACTACTTTCTTGAATTACAAATCCTGCCTCTGGATTTTTTCCATTTGCAAGTTCTTTTGGGATAACAACTCTAAATTTATAAAGTTTTTCATCAAGACTTCTATCATCAACTAATCTCTTAACATATGCAAGATCTGTTGATTCTGTAAATGCAGCGACTCCACCTGATACCAATGCATTATAAATTGCATTATTAGCGTTTACATGAATAAACCAATTATTATTTCCAGCATCATATTGAATTGGTGATCCAAGTTCTCCTGCTACTTTATCTGAAACACGACTTAAAATGTGGAGATTTGTTCCGCCATAAACAGTGATTGCTTCTCCCTGAGTTGCATTTGTGAAAGATGATGCAAGTTTAATTGCATTTGCACCATCTTTAATGACATAATAAGTTCTGTGTGGATCAATATTTTCTGGCAGATCTCCATCGTCACTTATAATCTTAACTTTTTCACCAGTTAATAAATTATTTGATCCAATTGTAAATGAATTTGATGATGGTCCAGAAGTCACATCATATGACTTAACTGAACTCGTAGTTCCAAGTGCTGTAGTAAGACCAGTTTTACTGATCTCATTATCACACATGTAAATGGAAGCACTATATGTTGTTCCACTATTGGTAACATATAGTACATCATTCAATCTTGCACCAATTCGATATCCTTGCGTAACTTCAGTTGGTGCGGCATCTGGTGCAGTAAATCCATAGAGATATAAATGACTTGAAATTCCAGCATTTATTGTCTTTTGAACGTCGAGTGATAACCATTCAATATTCTCTTCACTTGTGACAATTGCTCTTGGTGGAATAATTGAAGTAATGAAGGCATTATTGTCCTTGTCAAATGCTTCTTTTCTAAATCCGGAAGAATTTAATGAAATTTGTCCAAAGTTGGAATTTGAGTTTGTGATTGATGCGTCACCACCAGACTCTACATCAAAATGTTTTGTATATCCGATGGCAAATACAGATACTACTTGAATAAATGCGTCATTTGAAATCTTGATGTGACTTGTTTCCCATCCATTTCTGTAAATAGCATCAGGATCTAAATGATAAACTTGTGAGGATGATGTTGCAGATGCTCCGGAAGCAAGACCTGATCCATAAACAGTGGTATAATCTACAACTTGATATGTTCTTGACTGTTTATCATACTTTGCAAAAGCACGATCATCTTTTTGTAGTGAAACTCCAGTAAATTGAGCAACAACCATGCTCTTAAATCCTGATGCTTTACTACCATCAGCATACATTCCGTTCATACCCCAAACTGAACGGAGAGAAATATTAAAGATATATGGAGAAGCACCTGAAACAGTATCAGTTTCTATTGTTACTGTAGCATTTGCTGCACTTGGACTTGCATTTATATTTGGATATGATGCGATTGATGGTAAAGCGTATGTGAATGATGTTGGTGATAGTACGTTTTGAACGGTGGTTGAAATATTGTAAGGAAATACAACGCCACTTCCACTAACTCCTTTGATTTTAATTGGAGTTCCTACGTTTAGATTATGAGGATCTGATGTTGTTACTGTGATGATACTTGTGGCAGCAGATCCGTTTCCGGAAATAATTGATTCAATTTGAAGAGGATCTGAGGCAAATGCACCAACAATTTCCCACTCTGGACGTTGCTTTGCAAATCCTTCAGATTCTGCTGGGAATTTTTGATCAATATTACGATAAGCGTTATATGCATTTGAGACCTTGCTGTAATACATATCAAGGTCAGTGAGTCCAAAGGACCCAATTTTATTAACACCATCACAGTATTCAAAACAAGTTAACTTGTGATGTGAAAACAGTGGAGTTGACTGATATGCTATTGCAGCATTGTCTGGGTTTGTATAGACTAATCCACTTGCGTCAGCATCAAAGAAAGAAAATTGCCAAAAATAGCAAGCACCAGTGATTCTGAAAATAGCAGAATTTGGTACTGAAGGATCTGTTGGATTTGGAACGTATTTTGGTCTAATCTTAGTCTTACGGAGATCTAAACCTACAATTGAAGTTCCTCTTGGAACTACAATACCTCCATAATAACTATTGAATTTGTAAAGAATATTATCGTCCTGGGTTAAATCAAATACTGAACTTAATCCTAATGAAAATGTCGTCGCAGCAAATGTTTCAGCACCGGATCTAGACACTGCTTTAGCGGTGCCATTATCATTTTTAATCGCCCATCCAGGTCTATTATCAATTAAGTGTTCACCTGGAAAAAGAAGAATTGTAGTTTTTTCAGTTAAATCGTTATTATTTCCTTTTACGTATGAGAATCTCGATGCTTCTAAAAGTGCTCTCTGAATTGTTTTAAAAGGTTGTGTAAGAGAGTTACCTTGATTTGTAATCGCATCGGTCGCATCAAGATCATTTGGATTTACATATAAAATACGACCTTCAATATTCTTAATAAAATTATCCAGCTTATTAAGAGGCATTTTTCTATTTTTGAGTTCTCATTATCTTCTATTTATGAACTCAAATCTTCTTCATCAAATTCGGGAATATCCTCTGGAAGATCTTCTGGATTTTCTAAATCCACTATAAACAAGAGAGGATGTACTTCTTCATCTATGAGATAGAATGAAGATTTGTAGAGGTCTTCTGGATTGTAATGACGTTGTTGATCAGCAAGTTTAATTAGGTCTTGATCATATAAATGCCCTTCTGGTAGTTCATCAAAAGTAAAAGGAATATGGTTGATAAAATACATAAGAACTATTTGAGTTCCTTCATTATACCAACAATATTCCTTTGTAATTTTATAAGACATTTGGTCTTTGCCGTTGTCTTATTTATTTTTTATTCTTACCTCTGTAGGTATCAGTTTGTGCGTGGCAGTTGGGGCACAAGATACGAAGGTTTTCTAAACGATTATCTTTATGATTTCCATTAATGTGGTCTAACTCAATAGGTGCTGGTTTCCCATTCCATTTTAAGTAGGGCGAGCGAGACTTGAACTCGCACGAGCATACGCTCAACAGATTTTCTTACCACTACGACTTTCGCCGCCTCATAGAGTTTGTGGTCTGGACTATACCTTCACCATACCTTTCGGTTTAGGTGCTCCCCGTCTAGTCTCTACACCTTCAAGATTTCTCTTGCTTGGCTCGGGATTGCCATTTTACAGGTTTCCCCGAATTTGAGGAGGGTCACTCATAAGGTTTCCCAAATGAGGCTCAATTTTCATAAGTCTGGTGTGTCTACCGATTCCACCACCGCCCCATAAAAGTATTCAGTTGTAAGACAATAATAACATATAAAGTTATTATTGTCAAGTGCTCCTTGCGTGGATCGAACACGCCTCAGGCGAATTATGAGTTCGCTGCATTCACCAGATTGCTAAAGGAGCAGTAGGAGAGATCCATACAGTGAAGCAGAAGGTACATGCAAGTCATAGGTCTGCTTCAAACCGACTTGCAGTTGGGGTTTTTCACTCTCCCTTTTTCAAGTAGGTTTACTGTTGCTTATCCTCTAAAACCCACTACAAAATGGATAAGCAGATGGGAATGCTGAGACTTGAACTCAGTTCTGCCGCTTATAAGGCGACGGCCTTAACCCATAGGCGACACTCCCAAGGTACGAGTGCCTGGATTCGAACCAGGTCAAAGCCGCTAATCTGGCGGAAAAGGTTTATAAGACCTCTCTGACTACCAAGTCTCACTCGCTTAACCAGATCAATTATAGAGGATCTGGGACTCTTTGTCAACAACCTTCTTCGTGATCCGTGTGTATTCGTATCAGGTCATCAACTTCTTTATGCTCACCATAAGGAATCAACAGAGCATCTCCATGTTCACTCTTGATGAGGAATGTTTCACCACCCTCAACACGATTCATGATACTATCAAAGTCTGCTTGTAGTTCGTTAATAGTGAGTGTTTTCATTTTAGAAAGGATTTGAATAAAATAGGAAATCTTCTTTAACTTGTGTCCTTACAACTTCAAGGACATTCATAAATTGGTCTACGGTTTCACATTCTACCACCTTTTCAGTTCCTTCGCTAGAGTAAAGATAAAACTTACGAGCAAGAGTATCAACTACGCAGCGAGTCAGGAACTCTTCGGTTTCAGCGGGCATCAGGTCGTTTCTTGATTACCCAAGTATTATAGGGCATCTGGGACGGGGTGTCAAGCTGTTTTCATGATAAAGGCAAGGGCATAGTATGGAGGTCTATTTTCGTGTGCTTGTCCACCACCACGACTTCCGATTGAAATATTTGCAAATCCAGTGCTAGTGCTATCTGGACCAATATCATTTGTCGTTGCTAGTGCATATCTAGAACTTTGAGTATTAACATTAGTGTTTCCAGAAAATCTAGTAAGTTGATGTGAGTGCCCCCAATCAGTTGCAGTATGATTATGTGATGGCATTTGATCGACTGTAAGTGTTACACTATTAGCACCACCAGTATCCCCTGGATTATACCCACTACCAGCACCAACTATAAATCTTTCTCTTAAATCTGGGGTTCCATTAGTTCCATCACACAACACCCATCCAGATGGAATATTTACAATGGCCCCAGACCACATAATAATTCCACCCGCAGGAACTGCATAAGTTGCTGCTGTTGCTGCGGAGTTTGCTGCGGATGACGCAGAGTTTGCTGCGGATGACGCAGAGTTTGCTGCATTTGTTGCGGAAGTCCCTGCAGATGACGCAGAGTTTGCTGCTGCAGTAGCGGAACTTGCTGCGTTTGTAGCAGAAGTTCCTGCCGATGATGCTGAATTTGATGCTGCTGATGCTGAATTTGATGCTGCTGATGCAGAATTTGCCGCGTTTGTTGCGGAAGTACCTGCAGATGATGCGGAGTTTGCTGCTGCAGTAGCAGAATTTGCTGCTGAAGTTTCAGAATTTGCTGCGTTTGTAGCAGAAGTAGATGCTGCCGATGCGGAATTTGCAGCATTCGTTGCAGAAGTAGCTGCTGCCGATGCAAATGGTTGTGCTGCAGCGGCACCTGCCGCTGCACCTGCTGCCGCTCCTACATCAGATGGAGTTATATCAATATATGTTCCAGTTGGAGTTGAAACTATAGTTCCACTATGAACCCAAGTTGCTGCATGTTGAACTGTATAGGTTGAATAAGTTCCACTAAATGCTCCAAAATTTCCATAAACAGAATATGTACTCGTGCTATCCTGTACTATTCTAAAAACTGATGGTGAAATAACAGATCCACCTAAATCAGAAAAACGAACTGCAGAAGCATCACCATAAAATCCAGATTGATTAGAACTTCCGTTAGAAGTTTTAAAATATAAAATATTATATTGATTTTGTCCAACAGATGCATTATAACCACTATGAGCAACCACAGTAATTGCAAGAGTTTGTCCAGTTTGTGCTGCAGTAAATGTCCCTAGTTTTATCCAAGCACTAGAAGAACCAGTTTCCGGTATTGTGAATGCTAAAAGATTACTGATACCATCAGATATTAGATTTTTTACATACAAATTTTCCCATTTATTACTTGGACCACCTAAGTCTCTCACGCTATTTGGAAGAAGATTGCTGTCAACTAGTGAATTAATGGTGATTCTATCTGATGAAGAATCGCCAATTATGACATTACCATCGAATCTAGAATTACCAATAAATGTAGAAATTCCAGAAACATAAATTTTACCGACTGATAATAAATCTGTTGATGGATTATATGAAATTTCATTGTCTGTATAAAGATACTCATTACCTCTGATTGTATTATTAGAATCTACAAAGGTTAGAAAATAGGTTGAAGTTCCTGTAGTTGTTCCTGTAGAAACCTGAGTTGCTGTATCTGCATTTCCTATAAATTGCCCATTAAATGTCTGTGCATAAACATTTTTCCATCTTAATGAATTACTAGCACCCAAATCATAAGTGTCAGTAACATCTACTACTATGCTGCTTGCTATTGAAGCATTAACAAATACTTTATCACCAGATGTATCACCTAAAGTTAAACTACCATCGAATCTGGAATTCCCAATAAATGTAGAAATTCCGGAAACATAAATTTTACTGATTGACAATAAATCAGATGATGGATTGTAAGAAATGTCAAGATCTGTATAAAGATACTCATTACCTCTGATTGTATTATTAGAATCTACAAAAGTTAAATAATATGAAGAGGTTCCTGTGGTTGTTCCTGTAGATACTTGGGTTGCCGTATCTGCATTTCCTATGAATTGACCATTGAATGTCTGGGCATAGACATTTTTCCATCTTAATGAATTACTAGCACCCAAATCATAAGTGTCAGTAACATCCACCGATACAGTGCTTGCTATTGAAGCATTAACAAATACTTTATCACCAGATGTATCACCTAAAGTTAAACTACCATCAAATCTAGAATTACCAATAAATGTGGAAATTCCAGAAACATAAACTTTATTAATTGATAATAAATCTGTTAATGTATTGTAAGAAATGTCAATATCCGTGTAAAGGTGTTCGTTACTTCTGACAGTATTATTAGAATCTACAAAAGTTAAATAATATGTTGAGGTTCCTGTGGTTGTTCCTGTAGATACTTGGGTTGCCGTATCTGCATTTCCTATGAATTGACCATTAAATCTAGCAGAATAAATATCATTCCATCTTGCTAATGTACTACCTAAATTGTATGTTAGGTTAGATGCTGGTAAAATATTAGAATTAACTCTGGAAGTAAATGTAACAGTGTCTAATATTGAATCTCCTAAAGTTACGCTTCCATTAAATGTAGAAATGCCAGATACTAATATATTACCATCAAAGGTAGAACTATCGTTAAAGGTAGAAATTCCTGTAACCCTTAATCTATTATCGATAGTGGTTAATCCACCAGCAGATCCAATTGTTAAATTTCCTACTGTAGTGTCTATTTGATTATCATTAGTAATACCTATTTGTATGTTATCAATATATGCACCACCATTGGAATCAATTGTTCCATTAAATGTACTAATTCCAGAGACAAGTAACTGAGATATACTGGTAATACCTAATGTACTAATTCCAGTTGCTCTAAAATCCTTTGTTTGCAAGTATTCAGTAAATTCTGCCCTTCTTCCAGAAATTTCATCATAAAAAATATCATCTTTAATATATAAATCTCCACCTACATATAAATCTCCACCAGTTGTTGTAATACCACCCAATGTTGCAAGTCTAGTAATTCCATCAACATTTAAACTTTTAGCAATTCCAACTCCACCAAGAGTAACAATTGATCCAGTGCTTGAATTTATAGATTCGGTTGTATTGTTAACATAAACTACATCGTTAATTTGTGTAGTTCCTGCAAAAGAATCTAAAATTAAATTTCCAGAAAGTGTACTAACAGTATTAGTATCGAACTTAATATTATCAAATGTTCCTACACCAGTTACATTTAAATTATTAATATTAACTTGACCATTAAATGTAGAAATTCCAGATACATTAGAATTTCTTGTGACTACTAAATCAACTGTTGTTGTAAGACCTGTTACTCCTAGTCTTGCAATTGTGGCAACTCCAGTTACACTTAAATTTACAACATCAATATCGCCAATAAATTTAGAAGCAGTTACAATTCCAGAAAAGTTTGCAGATGTCCCACCTAGTTGCCCAAGTGTAGTTATTCCTGTAACTAAAAGATTACGTGTCGTTGAAGTTCCAGATACTGCAAGAGTTTGAGTTGTTGTTACCCCAGATATTTGAACATTATCAATAAAAACTCCACCACTAAAACTTGATACTCCTAGAACATCCAACAATACTTTTGGTCTAGTGCTACCAATACCAACTCTGTTATTAATTTCATCATAGACAAAATTTGGAGCACCATCAACTAGTGATGCTGAATTATGAAATTGAATATTTTGATAGGTTCCACCAGCACCAGTTATTGTTTGGTTTGAATCAATCCAAATTACTCCACCAAAATTATTTTTTACTAAAAGTTGTGCATTAGTACCTGGACTATTTGTATAATCATATATTGTACCTCTCAGTCTCAAGTTACCATTTAAATCCAGTTCTTGAGTTGGATTTGCGGTTTTAATGCCGACATATCCATCCGTAGTTGTTTTAAAATAAGTTCCACCAGCACCAACATGTATAGAATTACCGGCAGTTAATAATCCTACGGTACTATCAAATTGAAAAGAAGATGAGGTTGAAAATTCATTTGCAGAGTTAAATAATACCTCTTTATTATTCCCCGGAGAAAATACTCTAATATTAACATTATTATTAGTTACTTCAATAGCAGAAACTGCTGATCCAACAAAATTCAGTTGAGTTACACTACTTAAACCACCAACAAGATTACCCTCATCAAAAACGCTAATAGATCCTGGTATAACTCCACCTTGATTTGGAATCCAAAATCTTTCTCCTGGATATCCTTGAACAGAAACTACAATGTATTGCTGACCAAAAGGAACTGGTTTTGCAACCATTGAAGATACTCCAATTAGAGGATCTCCAAGATTTGGTTCGGCAGCTCCTGCGGGAAGATAACGGTATCTATCTGATTTTATCCCGGATAGTGGAATAGTTTTAGATCTTCCACTCAAATACTTTGGCATCTTTATGAAATACTATTTTCTAGAATACTACAGACGAATTCCATTTGTAATGGAGCAACCAAACCTCCACTAACATATGTATGTGCAATCCCTATGACAATTCCAGAATTTGTGACAAAAGTGCGGGAAGTTCCCACAGATCCTTGAATACTTGTCACTGTAAATGACTGCTGAGGTGATGGGAAAATAGAAGTAGTAAGACCAAAAGATCCACTACAAGTAAATGCAAGACCACTCATTGTGACTTCATCATTTACATTAAAATTATGAGGTGTTAATGTAGTAACAGTTGTAATTCCGGTGTTGTTATCATAAACACAATTAGTTACTGTTACAATTCCACTTTGAGTTCCCTCTATTAAAATTGAATCTGTGATTATTGCACTTCTTTCCAGAACTAATCTACCATCAATGATGACTAGTGCATCATTTGGCGGAACTTCGGCGTTTTTAATTATTCTAATATCTCTTGTATTTCCATTAGTTCTTGCAGATGTACTTTTTCTTCTATGTGTGAGAGTAACAGTTGGATATGTATTTACGCCAACATTTGTAACCTGTGCATACAAAACAATTGCAGACACACCCGTTGGTGTCGTATAGATTAATTGCTCACCAGGAGCAACTGGAACTGCAATCGTTAAAAATTTATTAAGTGGTGCTATTGCCATAATTTATCGTAATGCAAGAATTAACGGTGTTACCTCTGCTTGTATTGCTTTACTGAAATCTCTTCCTCTAATTGTTCCAGTTGGATTGTTAACTTGAAATCCTTCTCCAATGTCAAAATTTCCCTTTTGATCTGTGCTTGTAAATGGAATTTGTGCTCCCTCTAGAGCAACAATTTCATTTTCTTTAATTGGAACAGCACCTTTAAAAGGCGTTGATGTATTTATATTTGTTCCAGTACCGATGTATTCAAAGGAATGAGAACTTGTAAGGATACGACTGATTCGTTTTAATGAAACTTCCTCTCCGCCGAAAAGTTCATATGGAATAAATTCGTTAAAAGTTACAGTAGTAATACCCGTCACAGGTGTTGGTGCTGTTGCAACATCCACAGCATAATAAATTGGTTGAGTGATAACTTCAGCAGTTGCCGATCCTCCATCAATAAAAACTTCTAAATTTTGAGTTGGTAAGTAATTCCTACCACTGTTTATAACATCAATTGCTGTAATTGCTCCAGATACCTCATCAATTGTTGGACTTACTTCAGCAATGATTCCTTGGGGTCCTTTTGGTTGCTGAGATAAATCTGAACTATCTCTGATAATTACAGTTGGTGGGGATGCAGCACTATAACCAGAACCACCATTTGTAACTTTAATAGAGTCAACACGAACCATTGGATCCTGCAATATTGTTGTTGAAAGTCCAGCAGTTACTGCATCAGGATATTTTGATAGATCAATCTTAAAGAATAAAGCCTGTCCATCATAAGGTCTTCTTACAGTGCTTATTCCAGGATTATCTGGATTGTCTTTCATATTTAAGAAAGTAACTCTATCAGAACCTGCATCAACACCTGGTTGAGTTCTTGTTGGAGGATAAGTCCCTACAGTAGCAGTAAATTCAGTTCTACCAAGACCAACTGCAACTAGTCCAAAATTTCCAAAGGAAGAATTGGAGTTTGTTAAGTCACAAGAACCTCCACTTGCAGCATAAATTGCTATATCACAATTAATTGTAAAAATAGAAACTAACTGAGCATATCCATTATTTGTAATTGATACACCAATTCCATTTTCATTATATTGAGTAAAAGAGTCACAGACCATACACTTGAGATCTGCACCAATATTTGTTGGATCAGTTACAGTTGCATGATCTCCATCAATTTTCATACCAATACTATTTTTCATAAAATTGGTACAGTTTCTTACATAGGGACTTCTCCATCTACCACTAGTGCCTTCTGTTGCCGGTCCTGGTGCTAAATATCCACTTACCGCACCATAAGCTTTACCTGCATTAATGTCTGCCAGACTGGGTGGAAATGCCACAGCAGCAGCACCAGAATATGAAGTATTTGTATCTGTTCCAGAAAAATTCATATTCTCAATCAAACAACCTCGTCTTACATGAAAAACATCCTTTGATGGATTATTTGGTACAATCGTAACAAGTCTTAAATCTTGTCCAGAAACAGAAACGTCAGTTCTCAGACCTATAGGATTATTTTCAAAGTAAACCCCAGAACGAACAAAAATTGTGTCACCTTCTTGTGCAATAGATGCAGCTGCACCAACTGTTCTTTTTGCATCTCCTTCTAGTAAACCACTGTTCAAATCATTTCCATCTATTGTGACCCAAATTGCTCTTTTTGTTTGAACTCCAGGAGGTCTCCACGATACTCCAGTACCAACGGAAGATAATCGATAATCAAATTTCCCTGATGCTGTATTATTGTTTATATCAATTAATGATGAATTAAGTTCAACTGTATTGTTGAAAACTGTTGTACCATCTACCTCTAGAGTATTATTAAGAGTAGTGGCACCATCTACGTTTAATGACGAATCAAAATCTACTGATCCTTTTGTGTTTAATGTTGATTGAAGAACAGTTGCACCATCTACGTTTAATGTCGAATCAAAATCAACTTCACCTTTTGTATTAAGTGTATTATTAAGAGTAGTGGCACCATCTACGTTTAATGTTAAATCAAAATCAACTGCTCCTTTTGTGTTTAATGTTGATTGAAGAACAGTTGCACCATCTACGTTTAATGTCGAATCAAAATCTACTGATCCTTTTGTGTTTAATGTTGATTGAAGAACAGTTGCACCATCTACGTTTAATGTCGAATCAAAATCTACAGAGTTAGTTACATGAAGAGTACCTGATACATCTAATGTCGATGCTGGATTACTATTTTGTATACCAACATTAGTCATTCTATAGATATTGCCGACACCATCATGTCCCCAAAAATCTTTAGATTGGATTCTTGCTATAAATGATGGATTATCCGGATCTACAACTGGAATAATTGAATCAACCCCTACTCCTAAACTATTAACTTGAGTAAAATTTAATGCAGTAAAGGACTTTGCTAATCCAGCTGTTGGTATATAAACTCCCTCATCTTGAACAAGTATTCCTTCACTAAATGAAGGTTCAACTGCAACCCATCGAATGCCATTGACATCCATACTCAAATAGTATCCATTCAATCCAGGATAATTTACAGAATCAAAAATGAATTCATCTATTTTTGCACTTCCAGAAATATCTATTTTTTGTTGAGGAATTGTGCTTCCTATTCCAATATTTCCAGTGGAAGTTGTAAGTATTGTTGCCCCTATACCAACATCTAAGCGAGTCCTTGCTGTTATGATACCCGCAATAACATCACCATCAATAATGATACTTTTATCAAATTTTACATTATCATAAAAACGAGCAGGTCCATAAAAATTTGATCTTCCAAGAACATCTAAATTTTTAACCCTTAAGTTTTCAAATGCAAATTCTGCATATAGAGATCCATAAATGTAAACATCCTTAAAAAACTTTACATCTTCATTGAAATAAGATTGTAAACCGTAATTTTGAATGTCTGACATTTTAGAAAATTGTATTTAAAATTGTAGATGTAAGTCCGCCAATAAATCCATCAAGATAATCACTACCAACAAAACTCCCATCAAAAACTTGTTTTAAGAATCCTTTACCCAGTTCATCAATTAGACTGCCTGTGGGTGATGAAACATCAAGTTTATTACCTTTTATTAAAGTTCTTCCAGAACCACTTTGAATGTTTATATTTCTCCCTGCCTTTAGATGAATATCTTCATCTGCTTCTAACATAATGGAAGTCGCTCTTATACGAACCATTCCATTAGCAGTAATTGAAACATTACCATTGTTACCAATAATAATTACATCCTCACTTTGACCCTGATTTTCAGTTCCACCAGAAATCTGAATTGTTCTATCATTATAAATTGAAAATATACCTCCACTACTCAAAGAAATTGATGATTGATTATCTCCATTATCTGTTACTCCATAAATTTTATAAACATCAGTTCCAGATAATCCCATCTGTGGATTAGCAGTATCAATTCTAAAATTAGGATTGAAACTGATTAATTGTCTTTTATATAAATTTTTACTTCTTTCTGCCATTTTATCAGATACACTGTACTACTTTTTGAACTTCTCCAGAGAAATTCGCATTTCCTAATAATGGTCGAAGAATTGCACCAGATCCAGTGGATCCCGGAACAGTTTTTACACTCAAAAATGGAAGAGACTGGGTTAAATTATTTAGAGGATTAACTTGATAGATTCTACCGTCTACAATTTGAGTTTTATACTCGTTCCCAAAATTATCAACAACCACATCACCTTCAACATAACCACTTCCACCATTTTCAACGATAACATCAAATACAGAATACTCTGATATATTACCAACTGAATAATTTTCTCCTATTGAAGACATATAGATTGATGTAACTTGTCCGTTTTCATCAATTAATGATCTTGCCACTGCACCATACCCCTGTTCAGCATCATCGACAATTTCTACAAATGGTGGAAATGTATATCCAGATCCAGGATTTGTTACTTGAACACCAATGATACTTGCGGTTGTATTTCCATCAGGGTTAGTTACAATATCTCCAAAAATAGGAACAGCAGTTGCACCAGATCCAGTTCCGCCAAAGATGTTGACAATTGGGGGATTTGCAAACTGAAGAGCACCAGAAAAACATTCGGAAACAGAATTTGGATCAACACCTGAGTTTTGATAATTTACAATATTTTGTATTCCAGAGTATGGATTTGCATCTCCATATTTTGGACCTCCACCTACAACCCATTCATTAACAAGACCTTGATAGTTAGAATAGTTTTGATTACAATCAAACGCTGCAGCACTAGCAGATCCAAGTCCATCAATTACGGAACGACTTAAACTTCCTACACTGAAGTCTGTGAAAAATTGAAGAAGTTTTGATACGCCTGCTAATGGAGAACTCATTAAAATTTCAATAGTGTCAATGATTGAATTTAAAAGAGATCCAGTAAATTGATCTGCTGCACAAGAAACAAATCTATCAACATTTTCAATCGTAGAAGTAATTATATCGACTACAACATTTGTGAGTTCATCAATTACTTTTCCAGCAACACATGAAAATGAGTCTTCAAGTTCTTTTACTGGAGCAACCATTGCTTTCTGTGCAGCAACTCCTGCAAGATGTGCAGCAACTGGATTTGATGTAGCTGCAAGAACTATCGCATATACCAAATCATAAAGTAATTTTAAACCTGTTTTAAGAAGACCTCGAAGTGTTGTTATCAATGTGTTCATAATGTATCCAATAAATTCATTACATAATGCTACAATTTTTGCTGCTGCTTTTCTTATTTCATCTCGAATTCTTTGGACATTTTCTCCAAGTCTTCTTACTTTTTTTATTAGATTTGTAATTATAGACTTTATTTTGGATGTTTTAGCATTTTGAGCAGTATTTGCAAGAGGTATAATATCTCCGATTGCAGCGTTTGCTGATACGACCTGATAACCAAATATTGGAGATAACCGATCTGCTTGTTCAGGTGAAACATCTTGTGGTGATGGTAAGGAATTTGATTTTACCTCATTACTTTCACTGGGATTGACTTTATTTTTTTGAATAGCACTAGAAAATCCAGTGAAAGGAATAAATGGTGATTGGTAAGTTGCTGATGGAACAGAATCTGTTCTGCCAAATGTTGCCAGAATAACTGGTATTTGTGCATTATCTCCATCTAAGAAAAATCCAAGTACAACATCTCCAGGTTGTAACTGAACTCCCGTAGAACAATTTGCCGCACCACTTCCAGATGTTGTTGGGATGAGAACTTGTGCCCAGGGAAGATCTTCATTTGGAAGATCTGCTTCACTGTATGGATGATAACCAAGTATCCTTACCTTAAATCTATTTCCCCATCCACCACCTTCTATTTGTTTTCCCATCGATTCAATTGGTGGTATTTGTCCTATCCACCAACGAAATCCATCTCTTCCTATAAAATGACTTTGAAGTAATGATTGATCTAACATGGGTTATTTTCTTGCCTCTACATTGACTCCAAAAGTGTCTCTTAATAATTTCATTGATGTATAAGAATTTTCTACATCAAAATGATGACATACTTCTTTAATCATATATAGACCACTTGTTTCCGAATCAAATTCCTTTGCATTAGATTGTGTTATCTTCGGAAATTTACATTCAATTAAATCTCCGGCTCTTAGATTTGTATTTGATGGTACTACAATATTTACAGTTTGTGTAAATAGCACATTATATCTCATTAAAGATTGTGATTGGTATTGTGATTGATCGGAATTAATTTCAGTTGATACACCTCTTTCCATTGTTCCAATATCATAAATTGCAGTAATTATGCGAGTAGGAACATCACCTAAAGTTTTACTAGAGTCTTCTGATAATGGCGGTAACTTTAACTTATTACCAAGATTCTTTGTTTTTTGCACATAATTTTCAAATTTAAAAATACCATCTTCAGGACTTGAAAATGAAAAATCTAATGGATTAAAAAACATCCTTTGAGTTGCATAAGTTCCAAGTCTTAACTTTTCAAGTAAATTTTGATTTTTATCAACATAGTAATTTAAAATTTTAAAGTCATTATTAGTTTTCTTATCATTTTCATCATAAGATGATTGAGCTTCTGTATAAGTATACACTGCTTTAGGTTTTTGTAACATCAAATCATCAATAGATCTAAACTGAAATCCATCTTGAGTTTGATAGAATAAAAATCCAGCAGTGGCACTTCCAGAACTCTGAGGAACCGCTTTTGATGCTAGCCATACCAGTACGGTAAATGGTTTTCTTTGGTTTCCTATAAATCCATACTTATTTGATGAAATATCAATCGTTCCTATCTTATTAGTTTTTAAAGATTCTTTTAAAATTTTTTCAACAGAATCACTGATTCTGAGTGAGGTTGGAAATTTTTTACTCACCCTCACGGTCTCATTTGTAATTGCTTCTCTTGAAACTAAGTGTAGTGTAAAAGTTTCCCTATTTGTCTCTGAAATTACATCAGTAATACTGGAAACATAGAGGTAATCATCAGGTTTTTTTGAAAAATCCAAACCAGGATTAGTTGCAGAATTTCCAGCAATTTTTAAAGAAACCCTTTCTCCACCTCTTAAAGGTAAACCATTATAAATTGACTGTCGATCTCCACTTGTACCATTTGCCGGAGCGATTACATTTCCATTGTCAACTACTTTTATCTTTGCTGTAATTGTTGGTGAAAAAATATCTTCATAATACTCAAACAAAATTGCTCCAGTAGTTAGATCAATCGTTCTCGACCGATCATTTGATTCTAAGATAAGTTCATTATATAAAGACTTTTTAATTGACATTATAGATACGCAAGATCGAGTAGAAGTTTGTTCTTAATAAAATTATTTAACAGTTTAAATTCACTAATTGTAGGTGTATACGATGGTTGTTGTGATGGATATGCAACCTGAGATTGTTGTGGTTTAGTATCATCTATAATCACAACACTTGATCCTTTTCTTTGTGGTGTCATTGCAGCAGGTTGTGCAACTCTTGATGGTGGTGCAGAGATTTGTGCTTTAGATCCTTTAAAAGGTGCAGATGCAGAAAATCCATATTCAATTGGATCAATCACATTCTTTCTTGGTCTACCAACTTCACCAATACGAGGAGAAACTTCCCAGTGTAAATGTGGACCTGTACTCCATCCAGTAGAACCAACATGTCCAATTATGGTTCCTGCTGAAAGTTTTTGTCCCTTACTAACTTTTGGCATTTCACGAAGGTGTCCATAAAAATGTTCAATACCATTTGAATCTACGTAAGTAACATAATATCCATATCCAGGTTCAATTCCCCTATCTGTAATAGTTGCATCACTAATTACAGAAACTGGAGTTCCATGAGCAATTGCAATGTCTCTACCAGCATGTATCCTTCCTCTTCTTGGAATATAACCTGCTCTATCTCCAACAGAAAATCCTAATTTTTTAAGATCCAATGGTGGTCTTTGTTGTGTATTTGTGGTTGAAGATGTTGAAGGTTGAGAAATAAACGTTGGAATAGATGCTGGTTTCCCACTAACAATTTCTTCATTTAAAAATTGATTGTCAGATCTCGACCCCCTCCAAACTACATTGGATAAACTCTTATAATTTTGTGGACTACCTCTAAAACTTGTTCTTGATCCTATAAATCTAGATGCTTCTGCTTGTAATTGCGGATTTTGAAGGGATGATATTGTAGACTGTATCATATTCTCCGCAGTTTTTCTTGTATATCCTTTATACTTAACTAGATAATTCACCGCATCTTCATATGTTTTAATATTTTTTGCTTGTTCCGGTGCAGCAAAAAATGGAGAATATTGACCAGGTGCAGTAACTACTTGAGTTGCAGTTTGCCCTCTTTGCTTCATTCTATTATAAATTGACTGTGCAACATCTGCTCTTCCTTGCGGAGAAGCACTTTCTATAGAAACAATAGTTGCTAAAGTATATAAATCTTGATTAGTTCCTTGAAGACTTCCCTGAGAACTTGATGGTGGAAACATAGTTTCAGGTCTATCTTCTCCAAGTCCAGGTGCTTGTTCTCCAGTTTCTACAGATTGATTTAATGGTGTGGTAAAAAGTTTAAATGTCTCAGTAATATCATTTCCCAATCCCTGAACTGCAAGATTCAATTCATCAAATGATTTTGCAACACTACCTTCACTGAATTCATTAAAATCCAGTCTTAAAATTGCATTAAAAGAATTTTCTAAGACAGACCCAAATGATTCCGTAATTAACTTAATACTATTAACCATACTATACATAGATTTTCCAAAAGTTTCTATTCTGGAAATAAATTCTTTTCCCATGAAAATCCATGTTGGCAAGTTTTCAACAATCCAACCAGCAAATGTAAATCCCAAGAATCCGATTAATCGTCCCAGTGGTCCTTTATCACTTCTTGATGCAAAAGAAATACCTCTGGAAGGCATAGTGGATACTCTGGATGATTCTATTTGATCTTCAATTTCTTGCCTCTTAGATGCCTCTCTTCTCCTAGAGTCTATAATCTGAGAATTTTGAAACAATTCATTTTTTACTCTTGTATTTGTAGAGATAATTTTAGAAATATTATCAACCGAGTCATTTAACGTAGATACACTTCTTTTTGTATCAAATAAAGACTTAGAAATATTTGTAATATTAATGGATGATCTCTTAAGGGAGTCTGTTACAGATGCCATTTTATGTTACAACATTATAATTTAATTGAGAATATAAAACATAAAAATTATCTGGATTTGCTGAATTAATTAAAGGAACATCAGTTAAAGCACCACTTGTTATCGGAATATTTGATTGCTGGTTCATACTACTTGAAGTTTTAATCATTGTCACTGATGGATTTGGTTCTGGTAGTTGACCAACTTTTACGGGTTCTTTTGGAGGTGCGGTCATTTCTGCTGATGGGGTCATTTGGGCAGGAACTACACTTTCTTTTGTAGTTTGTACCATTGGAGTTGCTTGACTCATCATAGAAGATGGATCAGATAATTTCATTTCATTCCAATCATATCCTTTAGATTTTGCCCAATCTTTTGCTTGCTGCTTTTCTTCAGAACTCATAGAATTCCAAGCACTTTCAATTCTACCTCTAGCAAGAGGATTATTTCTATATTGCCACGCTTGCTCAAATTGAGAAACTCTTTCTGCACTTGGAGCAGGTTTAATAGATTCTCCCATCATAGTAGTTTGTGGTTGAACCGTTGGTGTTGTTTTTGGAGAAGTTTGTGGTTCTTCGTATGATGATATTGGTGAAGATGTTGGTGAAGATGTTGGTTTGGATGAAGTGGTGGTTTTGGTTTTTTGAGATTCACTTTTTGCAGATTCAGATATTTTTTGCATGTTTGGATTTTTTCCAAACAAGTTGCTACCAAAAACTTCTGCAATTTGATCCGCAGCAACTCCAAGTCCTAAAAGACCCTTAACTACTCCAAGTGGACCAACTGCCGGAAGTACAAGCATAACAGATCTCATCAAACCATCTGCATATTCTTGATTTCTAAAATTTAAAAATGCATCAAAGGCATTAAAAATTGATCCAAACATTCCAAATTTTGGTCCGGTCTGTCTTGGACCAGTTTGTCTTGGTGGTGTTGTCGGTTTTGAACCAAAACCAGGAACATTTCTAAGTAATCCTCCAGCAAGTGCAAGAGGTTTTGCTATTAAAAGTCTAGTCAATCCCATGGCAACTTGTCCTATGGTCTTTTTAACTAGTGAAAATCCAGCACGGATAGCAAATAGTCCTCCACCAACTATTGCTAAGTTTTTAATAATATTAAACCTAATATCATTGAATAATTTTGTATTACCTTCTTCAGATGCCTTTATTGCCTGAACAACTTGATTAGTTAACCATCCACCAAATAAAATTCCAAGAGCTGCTCCTATTCTTCCAAATACATCGTTTACTTGTGGAACTAGTCTTTGAACTGGTGCAACAAGAGCACTTTGTATCTTTTGCTCTATTTCACTTTCTCTACCAATCCTAACTCTTTGCTCGACAAGTCTTCTTTCTCTTTCTTGTTGGATTTTAATTCTTTCTGTTTCTTCAGCACTATCTTGTCGGAGTAAAAGTGCAATGTTAGATAATCCTACACCTAATTTTCCAATATCATTCCTTAGTGCTTGGATATTGGAATTAAATCCCAATAATGCCTGTTCTTGTGATTGAACAACTCTGACGTTTTGATTATCGATTTCTCTTTTTCTATTTTCTGATTCCAGAAGTTCATTTCTGAAAACAGACTTATCAATTATTGATTTTCTCAACAATAAACTTCTGACATCCTGAGACAATGGAGATCCTGTAACTGGATCAAACCCAGATCTACCAACTTTTTCAGGATCTAACTCAGCCATTTGCAGTGTTCTTTACGTTTTCTTCTTCAATATACTGTTTAAGAAGAGCAATATAAACTTCCCGTTCCCAGGGAATCATATTTTCAATCTCAGTCAATGAGTATTTATGATGTTGAATGAGAGAAAAATTAGTTTTATAGTATGACTCAAGATTTTCATGAGCCATCGCTAGGCGAAAAAACTTGTTAGTCCCTCCAGTAGAACTTCACTCTCAACATCTGTGTTTGGATTTCTAATCTTGATTTTATGAGAAAGTTTAGGCATCGTTGCAAAGAATTTTTCAACTTCTTTGAATTTTTTTGGACTTAATTGTTCAATGAAATCGGAAAGTTCTTTTTTTGTACAATCTGATGCTGACCAAGATTCTTCTTCACTATAAATTTGTTCGATACATGATAGAATCAAATCAAAAGTATCATCAACACTTATATCGAAATTATTTTCAAAGTTAGTTTTAATAAATTCCTTCATTGAAGGATATTTCATTCTTAGAGTTAAATTATCATCTATTTTAATATCTCTAGAATGTTCTTTGCTGATATTAATTTTTATATCATCAAGATTAATGCTAACTGGAACTTGAGTATTTTGATCATCTGGACAGGTAATTAAAACGTCAACAGTTTCTCCAACAGATTTTCCACGAATATTTAAAAACAAATACTCAATGTCAAAAATAGCAAGTTGATCTACTTTTACTCCTTTTGTCAAGATGCAATTGCTAATAACATTTTTAACAGCATCAGCAATTTGTTTAGAGTCTTCACTTTCCAGTGCAATGATTAGAATCTTTTCTTCTTTAACAAGAAAGGGTCTATATTTAATTTCTTTTTTAAGAGATGGAATTTCTAAACTATATGATGGAGTTTCAATTTTTGGTAATGGCATATCAACCTATAAGTCAGTTAGGATTATTTATTACCATAAAGTGACTCATATAATGATTTATTATTAGGTAAAAATTCAACTCCATTTGATGGTATAGATCCAGGTGATCTTGGAACTAATAATGGTTTTTGAACTTTTTCAGAATTTTGTACAGGTGGATTGGGCTGTGCAGGTTGAATGTTATTTGCAGTTTCTCTATAGTAATCAATACTATAAGATTTTCCAATTACATAACGATCTATTTTAAATGTTGCTTGCATTTTCATCACATCAGATTGTGTATAGGAAACTGGGATAGAAGCAATGCTGTACGGATATAATCCTATAAAAGTATATTCTATTTCTTGTTGGTAGTCACGATCGAATTTTATAATTCTAGTTTGATTAGATTTATAGTATTCAGGATATTGCATTCTTGCAAAGTATCCCACATCAACGTTCCCATTAATTGGTTGATTAATACCATCAATTGGATTTGTAGATCCACTTGCAATGAATTCCATCCAATGTTCTAAAAACTTCAATGTTTTATAATTTTTATCCACATAGAACTCAAGACTTATATCTTGATATACTCTACGATGTGCAAATGTTTCAGTAATACCAATATAGTTACCTGATATTTCTGCAGTTGCTAGTTGTGTTGTCGGTAAAACTGCATTATTGCATAACAAACCAGCATCTTCAGTAATAAATCTTTCAGTAATTCCTCTTCGACCTAAGTATGATTTTAATTGATTTGGTAAACCTCCAAACTTTACTTCATAATGTGAAGTTTGTGCAAGATTAGTAAATAGTGGTCTAATATCCGATATTCTACGTGGTGTTGCCACTCTAAATACCTATTATGAGCGTTTAGTATAGTTATTTAGATGTCTTATAAGGGGAAATATCAACCATCTTATCCTGAAAAATATAAAGGAGATCCAACGAATATCATTTACCGCTCTTTATGGGAGCGTAAATTTATGGTGTACTGTGATACGAATCAAAATATAGTCGAGTGGCAAAGTGAGGAAAAATTTATTCCATATCGTTCACCACTAGATGGAAAAGTACACAAATATTTTCCCGATTTTCTAATTAAAGTCAAAGAATCTAATGGTACTATCAAAAAATATATGATTGAAATTAAACCGTCAAAACAAACTGTTCCACCATCCAAACCCAAGAGACAAACAAAAAGATATATTAGTGAAGTCTATGAGTACGCCAAAAATCAAGCAAAATGGGGAGCAGCAAAAGAATGGTGTGCTGATCGTGGATATGAGTTTAAAGTCATTACTGAGAATGAACTTTTTTAGTTATAAATAATAAAAATTGAAAATAAAACCAGATGAAAATATATTATACATATGCCTATCTAAGAGAAGACGGTACTCCATATTATATTGGTAAAGGTAAAGAAGATAGAATTAAATCCAAACAAAGAAATATAAACCAACCAAAAAATATATCAAGAATAATCTTTTTAAAACAAAATCTAACAGAGGAAGAAGCATTCAAACACGAAATTTATATGATTTTTATATTTGGAAGAAAAGATTTAAAAACAGGTATTCTTCACAATAAAACCAATGGTGGTGACGGTGTTTCTGGAAGAATTTTAAATGAAGAAACAAAGAAAAAAATAGGAGAAGCAAATAAAATAAGTTTAAAAGGAAAAAAAAATTCCGGAAGAAGTAAGACAAAAGCAATCAAATACTTGGAAAGAAAAATTAAAAAATAATCCAAGACCAAAATCTTACTATAGTAAAAATTTAAAAAAAATGGCAGAAAGAAATAGAACTGATAAAGAAAAGCATAAAAGACATAGTGAATTTATGAAAAACCAATCTTATGCTGCTAAATCGATAGAATACAATAATAAAATATATAAGTCTATGACCGAAGCAATAAACCAGACGGGACTTTCTAGATATTATATTCTTAAGAAAGGTGGAAAATTTATCAAAGATATCAAGTAATGGCACTCACAGGATACGAAAAACCATTAGATCAATATACTCAAAAAGAATTAGCAGAAATTGCTAAGGAATATAATCCTTATTATCAGACAGCAAGTGGAAAAGGAAAACTTGGAGGATATGAAAAATTAACTAAGCAACAACTTATCAATATCATTAAAGTTGATATTGAGTATATTGAAGCAAATCCAAAACTTCCTAGAAGAGTTAAAGGTCCTACTTATAGCAAAAGTAAATCAAAAAGTCTTACAGAATTAAAAGAATCTTTACTAGGAGTAGAAAACCCCGATGAACTCATGAATGAAATATTGTCCAGACTTAGTGGAAGTGAAGTACCTCTTCCTCCTGTTCCTGGAAGATATTATACTTATGTTTATTATGCTAAAACTCCAAGAATTCGTTATGATAGATACCCATTAATTATTGTTGATAGTTTATTACCAAGAGGATTTAAAGGTTATAATTTTCATCTTGGAAAATACAGACAATATAATACTCAAGATGGAGATCGATTAGTTAGCGGATTGTATGAATTAAGCAGAGATGAATTTTCAATTCTACTAAGAATTCCATACGGAAAATTAGTACAAAACTAACAATAAATAGTTAAAAAAATAAATGGCCCTCCAACAATCTTCTTTGAGATATCCAATTAAACATATTGGAAGTCAAGATGATTATTTTAAAATCCAAATATTAGAATATAAAGCACCCGGACTTGATTTGATTGGTGAAGGATTTGCACTAGGGACAACAGAGCAGGCATTGGCAAGTGTAAAAACTGTTATAGAAACTATTATACTTCCAATGCCAGCGAATATTCAAGATAATAATGCTGCAGATTGGGTTTCTGGAAATATGAATCCAATATCGGCTAGTTTAGTATCTGCTGGAGCGGATGCGGTTTTAAGTTCGAATATTGTAGCATCTATACTTCAATCTGGAAATAAGTTTTTTGAAAAGATCGGATCTGCAGTAGCAACTGGAGAGGGTCAACAAGGTCTGGCAGCAGGAGCAGCTGCCGCAGGATTACAGGCAGCATTGGGTCAAGGAGACATAAATCAAATTATTTCTAGAAATACTGGACAAGTTTTCAATCAAAATGTTGAATTATTGTTTAATGGTGTAACCATGAGACCTGCATTCCAATTTACTTTTGATATGGTTCCTAGATCAAAATCAGAAAGTGATATGATTAAAAAAATAATCAGAACTTTCAAGCAAAATATGACTCCAAAAAAAGGAACTCCAGAAAAAAATGGTAATGGACTTTTCGTTAAAGCACCTAATGTTTTTAAATTACAATACATGAGTGGTGGAAAACAACACCCATTTTTACATCGATTTAAACCTTGTGCTTTAACCCAGATGAGTGTTAATTATAATGGATCTGCTCAATATGCAAGTTATCCAGATGCAACACCAGTTCATATGCAGATGACATTACAATTCCAAGAACTGTCCCCAATTTATGCTGAAGAATATGATAATACTACAGAAGGTAGAGAAGGAGTAGGTTACTAATGTCTTATTTCAGAGAGTTACCAAATTTAGAGTATGAGTCATTTTTATCAAGCAAAAAATCTTCTAACGAATATTTACTTGTAAAAAATTTATTTCGTAGAGTTAAACTTCGTGATGATTTGAAAAATGTTTTTACTATTTTTAATAAGTATGAAATAGTAGACGGTGCTAGACCAGATACGGTCGCAGAAGAATTATATGGCAGTTCCCAATATGACTGGGTTGTCTTAGTCACTGCCGGAATCACAAGAATTAGGGATCAATGGCCGTTATCAGATCAACAACTTTATCTTTACGCAGAAAATATCTATGGTAATGAATTAAATTCAATTCACCATTATGAAACTATTGAGGTAAAAGATTCTCAAGATAGACTAATACTTCCTAAGGGTCAAGTTGTCGATTCTAACTTCACTATTCCAAATCCATTAGATAACTCTCAAACATTGAATCCGGTAGTTGGAATTAGCAATTATGAATATGAGGTTGATAAAAATAATAAAAAAAGAGTCATCTATGTTCTAAAACCAATATACTTACAACAAGTTTTAACTGACATAAAAAAAGAGATGACTTATGGTGAGTCATCTCAATATATAAACGATAGATTGATAAAAACTGAAAATACTTCAGTTATAAAATCATAGAATCAATCTTCTGCCAAGCGGGCGAAGTATGAAAGTGCATCTTCATCTTCATCTTCGTCAACAGTAGAACGGCGAGTAGGTTGGAGACTATTGAGTTCTTTACGAAGATCTTCATCAAGACTTGGAGCAGGACCACGGTAGTCCTCTTCATCCTCAACCTCAGGATCTTGATAACGAGAAGTACCTTTATTACCAAGAACAGAATTGAGGCGAGTTTTTAGTTCTTCGTAAGACTTGAATCGATCTGGAGAAACAAATTCAGCAAGTGAGTATTGCTTTTTCCAGATTGCTTCTAGATCTTCATCATCATCCAGAAGAGAACTAGGATTAGCAAATTCACTGGAATCATAATTACGGTATCCGGCAACATTCTTTGCTTTCAGTTTGAAATTGGCACCTTGCCAGAAATCAAATGGATCGATTGCTTCTTCATCCTCAAACTCGGGTTGCATTGCAGCAGTTAGTTTGTCGAAGATTTTCTTACCATATTTGAACAGAAAGACCTTACCTTCATTTTCTGGGTTAGCAGGATCTTTTACAACGTAAATGTTACTTACATAAGTTAGTTTGCGTTTCTGCTTTCGTGCTTGCTCTTTACCAACATCTGTTCCATTGTTCCAAAGACCAGAGTTGTGCTCACAAACTGGACACTTTTGATTGATGGTGGTGAGACATTCATCGATCAACCAACCACCAGGACCTTGAAATGCATGACTGTAAACTTTTACAAATGGTAGATCTTCCCCATCTGGTGCAGGAAGAAAGCGAATTACTGCATATCCATTTTGTGCTTTATCTACAGTTAGGGACCAAAAACGGTCGTCAGAAGAACTATTACTGGAGTTCATTTTCTCAACTTCTTTCACTAGTTTTTCAGTGAGAGAACCGAGTTTGGATTGTTTTTTGAGATTAGCGAAGTTAGACATAAGGATTTTTTGGATGAATCGGATTTCGTGGATTACTTGGATAGTGTAGCAGGGATTCCCTCAGTTGTCAATGTGTTGCTTGAGAGACTCAATTGTCTTATTCATACTATTGAATAGTAAATGCATATCAGTTTCAGGGGAAAATCCCATCAGGACAACTGATTTTTTTAAATTCTCTTTCATTTGAACCGCTTGCGGATCATCTGATAGAGACAACCTAGTATACATGACTCTTTGCTTTTCAAGCAATATAGTCAACTTGTTGATATGTTCCAGTTTTGTTTCACGGTCCATTGCACCAAAAGATAATATACTACCATAAATTTCTTCCTGGAGTTTATTAATCTCTTTTAACTCTTCTTGAATAATATCGGAATCAAAAAAATTACTCATTGACTATTTCCCGTAAAATCTTTTTGAACTGGAATATGTCTATATTTAGAAAGGGATTGTATTTTTTAATTCTTAAACTGACGGTTTCCCACACCGGATCTGAAAGTTTCTTATCGAACTTATTTCCGAACAGGAATATTCGATCATAAATCACCAGTGTTTCTAGGGAAATTTTCCCGCTTAGAAATTTTTTTAGAATTAGTGGATGTCCTTTGGAACAATTCAATGCATCGTCTAATTTTGTCTCCGAGAATAATTCTCTGCTTTGTTCTTTGAATAAGTAACTCAAACTCTGTTGGCGACGCATCCACTCTGCGTATGTTCTTTCTCCAGAATTGATAATTTCTCCAATCCATAAGTTTTGTGGGTTGTCTACTGCAACAAAGTTTGATACAAGAAAATCTACAACTTCTTTATCAGAGTACTTTCTTGAAGTTTTTTCGAACCAGTATTTATCCTTCCTTTTGTTAAAGGAAGTTATACTGGCACGGGTCTTCGCACCATACTTAAAAAAGTCGTATTTTGGATTTGTAAAATGATTTTTTAAAGAAAGATAATGTTGATAAGTTTCAAAGGGCGACATTACAGGGGCAAACGAGCACGGGAAGTTTTTTTCATAAAGTTAAGACGGGTTGCGTCCCACTTTAGTCTTTCCTTTAGTGGTTTAGAAATCAATTTAGTTACTGATTCCACTTCAAGATTGTTAATCTCGCAGTAGTATACAATAGCATCAATGTAATTGAATTTTTCCTCAATTACAATTTTTTCAATCTCCAAAGCAAATTTTGATGGAGTTAAAAATTTATTTTCTATAACCTGTTCTAATTCTTTATTTGGTTCCATAAAGTTCCAGTTTATCTCTAACAAACTCTCTAATGTATTCAGTGAGGAGTTTGATGTATTTTGATTTGTCTCTTTCTTCATAAACGACGCATTCTCCATTTTCGCAAGCCATAATAACTACAAGTTTTTTAATTGGAATTCCAGTTAATTCGTAGAGCATACAACCATATGCCATACACTGAACAAAATAGTGTTCAATCCACTCTCGTGGTTTTGGTTTTTTAGATGTTTTGAAATCGATTATCGACAGTTCGCCATCAAACTCGGCAATACAATCTACGGTTCCAGCAATTCCTAATTGTTTGCTATAAAGTGAACCTTCAAGAGCATGAATATTATTTATGCGATTTAATTCACTCTTAGAAATTTTAAAGAGAAACTCTGAAAGAGGTTGGACTGATGGAAGATCTTTATTGTAAAAATAATTTTCAGCAAGAGTATGGTAATCTGTTCCACGACTGGTTGCTTGTTTGGTTATTTTATCTGCAGTTTCTTCTCCGACTTTTTTACGCCAGTTCGCAAAGAACTGGCGATTTTTGTGACTTGTTACAGAAGTAATAGATACTAATTTTAGTAGTTCTTCATTATCAGGGACTTCATAATATCTGACCCCATCAATTGTAGTTCTATTGAGTTTAGGGAGTTCAATATCAACGTGATTAAACATTAAAATCCTGCTTCCATTTTTGCAATAATGTATTCTTTAACAAGTCCAGAACGAACAATGTCATCTACACCAAATTCAATTATATCAAACGAAGACATTTTACGCAACACTGTCATAAAATCGACAATACCATTACGTTCATTTGTTTTCACAAGATCTGATTGAGTTCCATCTCCACAGAAACAGATTTTTGTATTCTCACCAACACGGGTAATAATAGAATCCAGTTCATGGAAATTAAGGTTTTGAAACTCATCAACAATAATGATTGCATTATCGAGAGTTGTTCCACGGAGAAATGAAGTGCTCCAAAACTTAACTGTTTCTTGAGATTTTAGATTTCCATAGAGCATTTCAAAATCAGCATCAGAAGGCATCTGGAACATATACTTCACCATATTCTTATAAGGAATTTGGTAAATGTCTGCCTTATCATCATGAGAACCTGGAAGAAAACCAATCTCTCTAGTAGCAACTAAAGATCTTACAATATAAACCTTTTCATAAGGACTTCTTTCATCAAGAACGTCTCTTAGTGCATTGTAGAGTGTGATGAATGTTTTACCAGTTCCAGCACACCCATAAGCAACAAGATGCTTACCTTCAGAATACGAATTAAAAAGTTTTCTTTGATTTTCTGTAAGAGGATCGATATCTATCAGATACTCACTACTTAATGGTTTTCTACGCTTCATTTGACGAGTAGTAAGACCAACCCCAATTGGTTGATCTGCTCTTCTGTTTTTTCTTGCCATTAGATTTTCTTTACGGTTGATTTTGGTGCTTTACTTGCCCTTTCAAGTACTTCATTCCATCCTGGATTCCTTGCGACCAATTTATCCCTCCATTCACCCACCTCACCTGGAGATGGGCAAGTAGAAGGATCAGACCAATCGCGGATCCAATCGGGATTATCTTTCTTCCACTGATCCCAGTCGTGGATACTCATTTCCACTTCTTTCTGTTCACCAGTGACTTTATTGTAAACTGGATATGTAGCCATAAAGTTAAGAATTCAACACAAAAATATTTATGGACTCAACCGTGCCTTATGAAGACGCTTCTCTTCATAATATTTCCAAACGTTTGGTGCCCACTTCTGAAGTTCGGGAATGAAAGCATCACACAGTGCTTGAATCTCAATTTGAGCATCAAGTTTTGAACGAAGGTCCATGAAATGAAGAACAGAGCGTAGATTAAAAGTTACTACAAAGTTCTGACGAATTGCTTGTGGTAGGTAGTCACGGATATGTTCTTCACACATTCCCTGTTCATAATAGTCAGCATACTCCTCACACTCACTTAGAATACGCTCCAGTTTGCGTTGACGGTGTTCTTCAGTCCATTCATACTTCTTACCCTTACGATTGGTATAGAACCCTACAGGACGCACGTAGAAGACTTCTTCAATAGGAAGTTCACCTTTAGCAACCTTTACCACACGCTTACCAGTATAACGCTGGGATTGAACATCCCAAGAAGTACCAATACGATGAGTTCGTGCCTGAACAATTACATTATGAACAAAACCCGCTACTGAAAAAGTAATGGCAGGGTGTTCAATAGGACCCCAATGACCACGCTCATTTGCAAGTAGTTGCTCAACAATCCATTCACCACATTCCTGATTAGAAGGAACTTTTACATGGTGAATGGGAACTTCAGAATAATCCCCCTTTCCCGCTTGCCAAATAACTTGCTCTGGGATTGGATAACCTTGAAGTTTTACTACTTCAAGATGCTTGTCAAGTTCAAGAAGATCCTTTGATTTAATTGGTTTCATTTCTTTCCAAATCCTTTTGTTGTTTTTGCTTCCAGTTCTGCGAGTTCTTGCTTAACTACTCGCAATTGTGATTTCATTTCCTTGAGTTGTTCTCCACTATAAAGATGGTCTTGTTTAGTAAGTCTCTCAAGCAGTTTTACAAGTTCCTTTGCTCTATTAGTCATTATCCTCTTCAAAAATTTCGTCGTAATCAAGGTATTTTGGTTTGATGTCATCATATTCATATGATTTAACATCAGAATAGATTTCTGCCTTTAGAGAATCTACAAGCAATTCAAGATTGCGAACAATTAGTTTTACTTTTTCTCTATCCATCCATAAGTGCGAAGGTTTCCAGTATTTTACATAAAAAAAGGGGGGAAGTCAATCCCCCCAAATCTTAAATTTTACTTATAAATCATTTGAATGTAAAATGATAATAGTGCGACTAGAGCAGCACACCCAATCGTGATTTGTGCAACAACTAACATTATTTTGCTCCTGCGTTTATAAGAAGTGCTTTATGACGACGACTTTCTTTCTGCTTCTGCTCCTTGATGAGTTGAAGAACATTAAGTTTTTTCATCACTTACCCTCCTTTACAAACTTAACACCACGATAGGTTTCGTTGTATTGTTGAGGTTGTTGCTGTGCCTGCTGTTGTTGCTGGCGACGAACTTCGGTGTCGTAAGGAACACCACGATATACTACTTGTGACATTAGGTTTCTCCTTAAGTGTTTAGGTTAAAGAGCGTTCCTTCAGTCGGCGTTTGCGTTCGCTATTTGCGAATAGCGAATGAACGATCCGTTCCGCGTCGGCTTACTTCCGTCTGGTTTCCCAGATGAACGTAAGGTCATTATAGACCTGTTAAAGTATATAGTCAAGACAAATTGTATAATATGTTACAATTTTTAAAACTATCGCGTGAGAAATTTTTGGGGAAAATTTTTTGGACTCCCTGGGAAATCACTTTCGCTTTTTCTTTTCGGGTGCTTTGTATCCCCAAAGTTTTGGACCCACTCTACCATATCCAAAACTAATACTCTTCAAATTATCACGAAACTTGTCCCAATACATATCAAATAAACGAACTCGTGAACCTCGTGTCAAATCAAAACAAATCTTGTCATCAATAAAATACTTGATGATATATGCATCACTTGGTGCATCTTTAGTACACACTTCAGCATAGGAACCATTTTGAATCAAAATATCACATCCATATTTTGATTTACAAGTTTCTTTTTCTGCAGGTGTCCAAGATTCCATCTTATCTTCTGTATTTTGTACTTTTTTAGTTACATCATGAAGTTTGCTCAAGAACGACCTCCCCACTGAATATCAGGATAAGCTTCAGATACGATTTCTTTTGTAATTTTATACTTCGTTTCAAGTTGCTTATCTTTCACAAGACATAAAATTTCAGCCTCAAGTGGGTGAAGTCCCTGAAGAATATTGATGAACATTGTTTCTCTACGAAGAGAACTTAGTCCATCATTACCACCTTTCACAAAGTTATAAAACTTAGTATATTCTTTACGAATGGAAGAAAATCCTTGATCTTGAGATCCTAAGGAATTTGATCCAATTTCTTGCATTTTAGTTACAGCATCCTCAATTTTACCACTAATGGTTCCACCAAAAGAATTTTGTTCACCTACACTAGCGTATGGAACTTCTCCAGGAGGAAGCATAGAAATTATACTTTCATCAAAATTCCAAATAAAAATAGACTTTAGAGATGGATGACTATATTTTTGAAGGACTTCTACTTTCTTTGCATTAGATCGTTGCTTAGATGTAAGTTGAAGAATTTCAAAAATAAATGGATTTGCAGGTAATTCTGTAATAGCATTATCAGTTTTCTTATCCGCAACTTTCTTAGAATTACTTGCGGGTTTTTTTTGCGTCGTTGTAGTCATAAAAAATCAAATTCCAAAATGATTGTATGTTATTTAGTCTTCTTCATCGTCAAGTTCATCGTCATCGAAATAATCGGGATTAAAACTAACTGCTAAAACTTCATCAGGTATTACATTTCCATTGTCGTCAAAAAATTCTGGATGAAGTTTTGGTTTATCCTGATAATTCATCATATATTCTCTAGCAACCCAACCAGTTAAAAGTCCTACTATGAGAAATAGGATTGTTAAAAAACAACCAAAAACTAAACTAGTTGCCAACATTTCTTTTCTCCGGGAAACTACTTATTTTTTCCTCAATCTAAAGGAAAATTCAAAATAAATGGTTACTTCCCGTTTAAGAAAGCAAACCACCTTTTGAAATATTATGTGAAATGGATAGGTTTGCTTCCTTTTTCCTCCATGTAAAATAAATTCAACACCACGATTTTTGTGGTCATCATTATTTATATTTGTATTAGACAATTTTCTTCTCTTTTAAATATTCAATTGTATCTGTGCATCCACCAAGTTTTTGATCATCGCAAAGAACTTGAGGAAATGTCGATCCTTGGCCAAATTCTGCGTAGAATTCATCTCTTGTGAAATGCTCATCAAGATTATACACGACAAAATTACTTCCCGTCAACTCCAAAACTTGTTTAATTTTATAGCAAAAAGGACAATTTTCTTTTGAATATACGGTAAAATTCATTTTTTATATGGGATATGTTTTTATAATTTATAAACAAAAATCATGATATCATAAAAAAATTAGTGTGTCAAATTTCAATCATATACTTTCTAATATCAGTAATATCAGAAATACATTTCATTTTATCTACAATTTGTGGATCAACTAATTCTGGATGATACCACCAGTCTTCAAATGGACTCCATTCATTTAAAGACACATTAGAAACCAATAGTAGATATCCCCGTTCTTGAAGATATTCTCTTGATTTGTTTCTATAAGTATTTGTAAGATCTACGTAGTGATCATGTTCGTAAGTAATCAGTCTGAATTTATATTGATCAAAAGGAATCATCGTTAAAATTTCAAAAGTTGTTTTTGATGGTTCACAGTCCAATTGAAGATAATCAATTATGTTTCCAGAGTCAAATTCTTGGAGTAGATTTGAATAATCAATTCTTGTAGCATCTTGACACAAAATTTTATTGTTTCTTTGCTCAGAAAACATTTTACATAGATCTTCTCTAATCTCAATTGACACTCCTTTCCAATTAAATTTTGTTTCTAAAAGAGCAGTATTGTTTTGATAAAAAGGTTGTTGAGCACCTATTTCCAAATATGTACCATGACGTTTTCCATTTAAAGCTGTCAGAACAAATAAATCTTGGAATGCCTGAGAATAATTCTTATCAACTTGATCAGATCCTTCAAATTCAAATCTTAGTTTTTGATTATTGCTTTTGTTATATTTGAGTTCTGATTCAGGAATATATCCTGTTGCCAGTTGAATAAGATGGTTTTGTATTATGTCAAAGTGTTTTGGATGGACTTCATAATTGTTTTTAATTTCTTGAAGAAGAATCCTTGTTTCCATTCCTTTTCCCCACCACCACGCAGAAATTGCCTTTTCAAACAGCAATCCATATTTTCCAGGATAATCAACATCAGTTTTTAGTTCTGGACAATTGAAATTGCAATGTCTAAGTGCCGAGTCTGCAGTAATGTAACAGTCTTGCCACCATTGATTTTTTTCAGAATACTTACTTAGTAGATAATAAGCTTCTGGTCTATCTGGTCTGAATGCCTGTGCTTGGAATAAAAGAGATCTGGAACTTCCACATCTATCCTTTTGCTTCTCGTAACAAAAAGAACCACGAATCAATGCTTCATAAGTCAGATCATCATCCTCAGATCTTTCAGCACATCTTAAGTAATAAGAAAGTGCTGGAGCAGTGTGTCCGTGATCTTCATACCACAATCCAAGATTAAAGTTGTTTTCTGGATTTTCAGTATCTAAAGAATACTTTTCTAATAAAATTTCTAATTCATTTTTTTGAGTTTTATGTTTCCACCAATCTAAAACTTTATGATGTGCAATGTAGTGATTGTTCTTTTGCCCATCTTTAACATCATCATCCTCTCCAACAAATGTTGATTGGAAATTAATTTCTTCTACAAACAATGGGCAAGCATACACATTTTCAGAGATAGAAAATAAAATATTTTCAATCAGTGGCATTGCATCACTATTGGGAATTTCCAAATGATATGTGTCTTGCTTTATATAAGTGTTGATTATTTGCTCTGCATATTTTCGTGTAATGATATATGCTGTAGCACCCCAATCATTCCAATATCTCTTTCGTATATCAAATGTATCAAAATCATCACGAATAATTAGAAGTTGAACGCAGTCGGCATCATTTGGAATTTTCTCTACAAATTCACCCCAACTGAAATTCCAGTGCTCTACTGTTTCCAAACTTAAATCATCCTCACAAAAAAATCCACAGTCATCATCAGTGGTTTCATACCATTGTTTGATTGCCTTCAAATGAGAAACACAACAACCTTTAGTTCCATCGTTTAGAGTGTGGACATACTTTCCAGTTACATTATCATTGCTTTCTGAAAATCTTTTTGATTGTATTAAAGAAACATCTATACCATATTCTTCAAATTGTTTTTCTATATTTTGTTGCCTATCTAAACTCTCCTCAAGAGAAACATAATAGACTGAGGGAAATCCACTAAGTTTATTATTTTTAAATACTTCTTCTGCATAATAAATTTGATCATCAATTTGCTGAACTTTCCACTTAGTTTTAGGAGAGACATAATAATTGTCGCTAAGTGGTGCAATTTTTTTATTATTTTCAATGTGCTTCATTGACAGAAGGTATTCAGAATTCCACTTTCTAATGTTCTCATCAGGAATGTCTAAAGTGTTTTCAATTTCTGATAGTTCATTAGGATCATACCCCTTAAAATTCTCAAGTCTGGTTTTATCAGAATGGGGAATATGAATTACTGTATGGTCAAAATTTATTTTAATTTCATTCAGACCTGACATTTTAAGTCTATGAAAGATTTCATCATCTTCATAGGCATAATATTTCCCAAGTCTTTCATTGTATCCACCAACCCTATTAAAGTTCTCACGAGAAACAAGTAGGAGACCAATTAAATGTTTAAAGATGGGGCTGTAAGAGTTTGCATAATCAACAAGATCTAGAAGAGACATATTGTCCTTATCGACAATATAACTCTGGGTATTCTCATCATAATATTCGTAATTTTTTATATTATGTTTCCCAGAGACAAAACATCTATCATCTACTTTGTAGTAGTTAAAAAAATTAAAATATGGGTTGAAAATATAATCACAATCAACTTTAAGAATATAATCACCAGTTGCAAGACTTGCCGCAAGATTTAATGGTTGTGGTTGATTAAAATATTTTTTTCCATTAACATTAACTATTTTAATTCTTGAATCTAATTTTGATAAATGATTAATAGATTCATCTGAAGACCAATCAACAATGATAATCTCAGTTATTTCTTTAAATGATAACCAAGAATTTAGAGAAATTTGAAGTGCGGCATTACGATTTTTACAAGAACAAATTAAAGAAATACTCATAACTCACGTTTATTATCTTTGTATATATCTATAGAGTTAAAAAATCCTTTATTTTTTTCTAACAAATCCTATTCCCCAATCTTCTGGGCAACAGTTTTCAATTACTTCCCACTTAGTCTTATCTAAAGAATTGATAAAGTAATAAGGCCCCGGATGGCATGACGTATCATGAAATCCAACAATACCACCTTCAGCAAGAAGATTTGTATATTCCCAATCATCCAATACTTGATTGATACTATGCCAACCGTCTATAAAAATAAAATCAAATTTTTCGACACCGATAGATTTAAAAATTTCAACATTCTCAAAATAATATGAACTATTATTTTGAACTGTATGAATGTTATTTTCCTCATCTCTCAAGAATGACCTATCATCAATATCCAGTCCAATGTAAATTGTTTCCTTTTTCTTATGATTGAAAAAAACATATGCAAAAGATTTTTCCGAATTTCTACCTATACCAATTTCAAGAATTGCTTTTGCATTATCTCTAATTTTTAAAAAGTTAGAAAGAAGTGCGTACCTATTACAGTATGTTGTTTCTTCAGGATAAATTACATTCCCATTTTTCTCAAAAGGAATGTGGTAGTTCAATGGATGATCAATTCCATAATCTTCATCATCAAATGACGTAAAAGTTCTAATATCTCTTACTAAATCAGATTCCCATTTCATTTTTAATCTCCTATACTTTAACAAATTTTATATTATAAAAACTTAATACTTTCATAGAATAATCCAATTAGGTAAATATAAATCTTTTGTATTCCAATTAGAAAAATCTCCACAAAACCATTTCTTAGGTGCAATAGTCTTTTTACTTTTTGCCAACCAAGACCCCCACCAAGAAAAAGAAGAGTTAGCAATAATATGGTAATCACACAATGTCATTAGACAAAGATCAATATAAGAATTATTTGATAGAGAAACTGTGAATTGTTCTCCACTAAATTTTTTTCTACACCAACCAGGATCATCACTGAATATCATTACCGAAGTGTCTGGTAATAATTCTAAAGCATTGTAATAATAATCTAAAGAAAGTTTTTCAAAATTAGAATCCGTAAGATAATCTGTTCTCCTAATATGTAGCGATATAACTTCTTGATTAGGAAAAGTATTATTCCTGTAATGATTACATACGTTAGTTATCCTATCATAGAATGTAAAATCTTTTCTGATTTCTTCTTCAATATGCTTGAAATATTTTTCACTTTGAAAATATCCAGCAATATCAATATCATCAGGACAGTTATTAAAAAAGTTTAAATCAAATTCATATTGGTCAATGAACAAAGTTTCTTGATTTTTATTAGATAATGTCTCTGGTATCTTAAAGCATTCAGTTAAAGAAGTATTTTTTGGTATGGAATACCAATACCCTTTATAAGATGCCACACCCTTTAAAGCAGAATATTGGAACATCTGGTTGCCCAGACGCCCCATATGACCAAGGTTATTAAAAGAAATCATTTTTCACAAAAATAGTATTAATATCATCTCGATAAATTTCCTTATAGTTATAACTGTATATAAAGTTCCTTAGTTCCCTTACCTTTGATATGATTTCAGAATTTTCTTGAAAATATTCGTGATCATCAACTAATTCCACAATCATCATTCTTGGAGTCCATTTGTTCAAATCAAAAGAATAAAATACTTCGTGCTCCTTTCCCTCAACATCCACAACTAAAAGATCAAAATCATAAGGAACATTATAATTTTTTAGATAAGTATCCATTCTGATTTGATAGCACACATCCTTAGTGTACTCTGGATAATTAAACTTACTAACTCCCAATCTTGCGTGTTCTTCATCAAGACTTGAGAGAATGCCATTACTGTAAATGTTTTGAACTCCCTCACTAACTCCAATAGCAAGATTAGAAACTATGACATTATTTCGAAGATGTCTTTCTACACATTTGATATAACTTGAATGAACTGGTTCAATATAATATCCCCTCCATCCAGAGTCTGCAAGAAAAGAAGTATTAGATACTGATTCACCATCATATGCACCAACCTCAACGAAAGATTTATTGTTTACAAACTTTCCAAAATATTCAATATAAATCTTTTCTAAATTTGGAATTTGACAAGTGTTTGATGCTTTGTACATAATTAATTTACCAGATGAGGATACCAAACTTTTCTAAAGTCTATTCCATTATTGATTCTAACAGGAAAATCAATTCTATTTGGGGTTAAATCCATATTATTTAAGTGTAAAAATAACATCGTCTCTGGATAATATTTTGACGATTGTAAGTGATGGATATTTTTATAAAAACTGGAGTATAGATCCATTGCATGAGAGTTTCCTATAGCAAACTGATCATTGATTGAATTATCTGCCCAATCTTCTCCAGAGGGTATGTTTAATTCTGAACTTAATGAAGTAAGATCTAATTTATCCAATCTAAAGTCACTATCTGTTCTCATTCTAATTACCCAATCAAATTTCATATTATTTTCATTTTCATATTCTTTTTTCAATTCATTTGATTTGTATATTGAGTAGTGCATACTAATGGGACCAATATCTTTTCTTTGAACATCCCCTTCATCTGTTGCTGGTACAAATTTTAAACTACTCAAAAGTTGTTTAAATTTTACTTCATACTCATCATAATGTTCCACTAATAATTTTTGGTAATTATAATTTTCTAAAAATTCTAAACCGCTCTCTACTATTTTATCTTTCTCTTTGTATTCCAGTCCAGAAATAGTTTTTAAAAAAGATTCCTTATTGGATATTTTCCAAGTATGAATAAAAATTTTCACATATTCAGATGGAACTATCTTTTTTATACTCTCTAATCCCAGGTGAGGATATCTAACTGATCCAGAAATACAAACTGCTACTTTCATTTTTCTTTAATGTAAAGAGCGTCTCCCCAACCAGAATCATACCACCAAAAAGTTTCAACTCTCTTCATATTGTAAGGAAGAAGATACTCATCAATTTGCTCTATGAAAGCATTATTTTCATAGATTTCACTTTGATTCACTTCACAATAAACATAGTCAATGTGGTCAAGAGTTTCTTTTGCACCTTTTAAAACCTCAAGTTCATATCCCTGAACATCCATATTTAAAAAGTTATATCCTTTAGAATTATAATCATCAAGTTTCTGAACTTCTACTTCTTCAGTTCTATCAAAGGTAATGTCAGGATACAATTCCAAATGTTTTTTTGGGGTAAGAATGGAACTACTTTCTAAATCATTACTCGACAGATTCATAGATACTGTTTTATTTTCATTCCCCAAAGCAACTTGATATTTTCTTATAGAAATGTTTGGAAAATTAGAAATGTTGCTTTTGAGAACTTCGAAGTTTTTAGAAAGAGGTTCAAATAGTATTAGTTTTCCAATTCCAACCTCAACATAACTAGGAACTTCTTCTCCATGATGAGCACCAATATGAATTACACCATCAATCTTCATATCATACTTTTTGATGATGTCTTTAATTTGTATAATCATTTAGAAATAAACTCCCAAACTAATTCCTTAGAGACTCTAAGAAGATACGCAGCATTGTCTTGAAATCCAAAAGTCATTAAATAATCATTTCCATATTCACACATACCCACAGCAAATTCTACACTTGCATTCAAAAATGAAAATTGCTGGGAAACCTTTACTATATTCCAGTCTTTATCCCAAACAATAAAACGGTGACGATATACCCCATCTTTTCTTCCTGCCTCACTGTTTGTCAAGTAAGTTTCGTGAACTAAGCAAAGTCTATAATTTTCAAACGGTATTATTTGAGATCCTCCTCTCAAATCAATACAACCAAGATCTTTCCATTCCTTTAAAACAACTTGATGGGTAGTATTGGTTTCAATATCATACTTAACGACTTCTGTTCCATTTGCCCATTTCACAAAATGAAAAGGCATGTCTATAATTGGCATCCAATTTTTTTCACAATAGGAATCATTATTTCCAGGTGTTGGGATACGGTATTGATTTATTTCTTTTACACTATTCTCAGTTATTTCAATTTCGGAAAGTTCCATCCTACCAGTTCCAATGGTATCAAGATCTCTCCTTACACCACAAAGATATAGTTTACCTTCCCATCGAACAATACGACAATCCTCAAGTCCAACAAACTCCCAAAGTTCTTTATCAGGAAATTTTGTTGTATCAATTTTATGATATGACTTAATTTTCATATCATTAGTCAATTCACAAAAATAATTCCAAGTACGAAGATGCATATCATTTTCTGGGTGTATGTAAACTAACGGCCCCCAGTGATGTTCAAACTTTCTTTTTTCGGAATGATAAAGTGTGTAGTTAATATTTCTAAGATTTACAAATATCTTCCCATTATCATTATAAATTGATGGATTTGTAATTGCAGGTCCCATCAAAGTTTCGGAGGGAATTATAAGAGGATGAATAGATCCTCCATTTTCCAAAGCAAACTTTGCAAAATTTATCGTCATAATAATTGTTATAGTTTAATTTCTTTATATATTGTTTAACTTTTGGAAGATATAAAGTTGAGGATAGTCTGTAAATTCTACCACATTGACCACCTACTTGACAAGAGTGAAAAATATGAGTAGAATAGGTTTGTCGCTTTTCAAGATAAGTAATATATATTAATCTCTAAGAATACTAATAAGTTTTATCTAATTAATTGTATCTTGTACGGTATTATCAAGAACTTCTGTAGATGTATCATAATCATTTGAGATTACCTCATCCAGTGATGGTTCTACAATAGGTTCTGGTTCTACAATAGGTTCTGGTTCTACAATAGGTTCTGGTTCTACAATAGGTTCTGGTTCTACAATAGGTTCTGGTTCTACAATAGGTTCTGGT
>JACCDX011478818.1_pt1 | contig 71832 bp, 67 predicted proteins | sample 7449681 | NCBI WGS metagenome assembly JACCDX01 (sample SAMN15323450, study PRJNA562643) | freshwater metagenome | isolation source: river surface water | place: USA:Blue River Watershed | collected 2017-08-18 | reverse complement strand
TGCTCACGTTGACCATGGCAAAACTACATTGATCGATGCGATGTTGCATCAAAGCGGTACTTTCCGTGCTAACCAACAAGTTGAAAATCGTGTGATGGACTCAAACGATTTGGAAAAAGAACGCGGCATCACCATTCTTGCGAAATGTACTTCAATTGTGTGGAACGACCATAAAATTAACGTTATCGACACTCCTGGTCACGCTGACTTCGGTGGAGAAGTTGAACGCGTTTTGTCGATGGCTGACTCAGCTTTGTTGTTGGTTGACTCTGCAGAAGGTGTGATGCCACAAACTAAATTCGTGCTTTCAAAAGCTTTGGCTCTTGGACTTCGCCCAATCGTAATCATCAACAAAATTGACCGTGGCGATGCTCGTCCTGATGAAGTTTTGAACGAAATTTTCGATCTATTCGTGTCATTGAACGCAACTGAAGAACAGCTTGATTTCCCAGTTCTTTACGCTGTAGGCCGTGATGGCTGGTGCGTTGAAGATTTGGAAAAAGATGAGCGCAAAGATTTATCACCACTTTTCAATTTAATTCTTCGTCAGGTTGAGCCACCAAAATTTGATTTGGACGCGCCATTTTCGATGTTGGCTACTTTGCTTGAAAACAGCCCTTACTTTGGTCGCATGCTTACTGGTCGTATCTATTCTGGCCGTCCTAAAGCTTTGATGAATTTGAAAGCTGTAAACTTGAAAGGCGAGGTTGTTGAACAAGGTCGCTTGACTAAACTTCATGTATTCCGTGGCGTTGAAAAAGTTTCGGTTGAAGAAGCAGAAGCTGGTGACATCGTAATCGTTGCTGGTTTGGAAAAAGCTTCAGTGTCTGATACGCTTTGCGATATGTCAGTTTCTGAACCTCTTAAATCTACTCCGATTGATCCGCCAACAATGGCCATCACAATCGCGGTAAACGATTCTCCTTTGGCAGGTACTGAAGGTTCAAAAGTTACTTCACGTATGATTCGTGATCGTTTGTTCGCTGAAGCTGAAACTAACGTGGCGATTAAAGTTAAAGAATCTGTCGGCAAAGATGCTTTCGAAGTTGGCGGCCGTGGCGAGTTACAACTTGGTGTATTGATTGAAAACATGCGTCGTGAAGGTTTCGAACTTTCAGTTTCAAGACCGCGCGTACTTTTCAAAAAAGATGCCAGTGGCAATATTTTAGAACCAGTTGAAGAAGTTGTAGTTGATGTTGATGACGCTTTCAGCGGTGTTGTAGTTGACAAACTTTCACAACGTAAAGGCGAGATGCAAGAAATGAAGCCATCTTCTGGCGGCAAAACTCGTTTGGTATTCTACGTTCCTTCTCGTGGTTTGATCGGCTACCAAAGCGAATTCTTGACTGACACTAAAGGTTCCGGCGTTTTAAACCGTATTTTCCACGCTTATGCTCCGTACAAAGGCGAAATGGCAACCAGAAAAAATGGTGCGTTAATTTCTACCGATACTGGCGAAGCTGTGGCTTACGCAATCTGGAACTTGCAAGATCGCGGTGTAATGTTCATTCGTCCGCAACAAAAAGTTTACGCTGGCATGGTTGTTGGTGAAAACTCAAAACAAGGTGATTTGGAAATCAACGTTTTGAAAGGTAAACAACTTTCAAACGTACGTGCAACTGGTGCTGACGAAGCAATTCGTTTGGTTCCGCCACGCGAGTTAACTTTGGAAGACATGATCACTTACGTTGGTGACGATGAACTTGTGGAAGTTACTCCAAAATCACTTCGTCTACGTAAAAAACTTTTAGATTCTAACGATCGTAAAAGAGAAAGCAGAAGCAAAGAAGCTAGATTTGATTTCGTTACTGAAGAATAGATCAACCGATTAAAAAAAGTCGGGCTCTACGGGGCTCGACTTTTTTTTTGCAAAAACAATTTCATTGCGAATACACGAATCCACTTCGTTTCAGCAATTCAACTCAAACTAAATTTTGAATTTAGTTTGAATTTAAAGCCAACTCATGCGCCCTTCAAAAAGAAAATTTGACCAAATTCGCGAAGTTACAATCACTCCTCACGTCAACAAACACGCAGAAGGTTCATGCTTAATCAAATTCGGCGATACTCACGTTTTGTGCACCGCGTCAGTTGAAGAAAAAGTTCCACCATTTTTGAGAAATAAAGGTTTGGGCTGGGTCACCGCTGAATACAACATGTTGGCGCGCTCAACTCATACTAGAAATAGCCGCGACCCAATGAAACCAAACGGTCGCAGCATTGAAATTCAACGCCTTATTGGACGCGCTTTGCGTTCAGTTGTTGACACTCGTTTGCTTGGCGAACGCCAAATAATTATTGATTGCGATGTAATTCAAGCTGACGGCGGCACACGTTGCGCTGCAATTACTGGTGGATTTGTCGCTTTGGCAATCGCTGTAAATAAATTAACTAACCAAAGATTGGTGCGTGAAAATCCACTAATTGGCAAAGTTTGCGCCATTTCTTGCGGTATTGTGAACGGCGAAGTTGTAGCAGATTTAGATTACGCAGAAGACAGCAAATGCGAAACTGATTCTAATTTCGTTTTAAACCAAGATTTCAATTTAATCGAAATTCAAGGCACAGCAGAAGCCGGCGCAATGAGCTTCGAACAAGTTAGCAAAATGTACGAGCTTGCCAAAAAAGCTGCCGCCGAACTTTTCGAAATTCAAAAGAAAGCTATTAACAGCTAGTGATAAACTTCACGGCGATGGGCAATTTTAATCACGTGAATAATTAATTTTGTCCTTTATCCCTTCGGGATACGGAAACGCGACACGAGTCGCGCCCCGCCTTGCGTGGATCCCCAACACGTATGTCAATTGGACATACGTGTTAATTTTTTCCCTTCTTTGCTGCACAATAAACGGTAATCACCAACTCGAAATTTATAGAGGTCGGAAAGTTAGCCAATCAAACCAATTAGATAACGATCTGGGTTAATTTTGAGTTTTTCGTCGATGGCTTTTTTAATTCTGATCTGAGTCGCTTGATCAAGTTTTTGTGCCTGCTTTGTCGCAGATTTCGTGAATTCAACTTTCCAGTTCATGTGATGTTGTGGTGTTTGATTGAGAATTTATTTCTTATTTTTTTGATCTTTCTTCGCAGCTTTTGCAAATACTTCTTCATAAGGAATCGCCTTCTCACCAGACTTCTTAAACTCTTCGTAAAGCTTTTTAGCTTCGTGATAATCAGCAAGATCTTGTCTTTTTTCCGCTAAATATTGTTCTAAAGCTTTTTTTATGTAGAAACTTTTTGATCTTTCCTCAAGCTGGCAAAGCTCGTTTAAATCTTTGTCTAATTCAGTGGGAATTTGTGCAGAAATTGTAACAACTTGGTTTTTCATAAAAAGGATTTGTTAAATATTATTAATAATTAATAAATTCTATTAAGTCTTAATAGCAAATAAATTTTCAAAATCGTGACAGAAATTCACAAAAAAAATATCACTCATTTCACAAAAAAAGAGCTTGAACAAGAGCTTTTGGCGCTCCAAGAAAAGCCATTTCGCGCCAAGCAAATTTGGAATTGGATTTACGCTCGTGGCGTTTTCGATTTCGACTTGATGACCAATATTTCCAAAGAAACTCGTGAAATTTTGAAAAATAATTTCGTCATTCAATTACCGGAAGTTTCTAAAGATTTGATCTCGTTTGACGGCACGCGCAAATTCTTAGTTAAATTTCACGACAACCGCGAAGTTGAAGCGGTTTATATTCCAGAAGAAACTCGTGGAACGCTGTGTATTTCCTCACAAGTTGGCTGTACTTTAGCTTGTAAATTTTGTCACACCGGTACGCAAACTTGGGTGCGGAATCTCGAATTTCATGAAATTGTGGCGCAAATTGTGATCGCTAAAAATCTAATTTCTGATTGGGATAAAAATAATCGCCGCCTCACCAACATCGTTTTTATGGGCATGGGAGAGCCTTTCTACAATTACGATAACGTCGCTAAAGCAGTGGCAGTGATGAACGATAATGAAGGTTTAGACATATCCAATCGCAAAACCACTATCTCAACTTCCGGTTTAGTTCCAGAAATTTTACGTTGCGCGAATGAGTTGAAAACTAATTTAGCAATCTCGCTTCACGCCACAAATGACGAGCTGCGCACCGATATCATGGCAATCAACAAACGCTATCCGCTGAAAGATTTATTATCGGCTTGCCAAACTTACAATAAGCTCAACAAAGGTCACAAAATCACTTTTGAATATGTGATGTTGCGCGGCAAAAATGACCAAGAACAACACGCACGCGAGTTGATCGCCTTGATCAAAAAATATAATCTGGAAGCTAAAATAAATTTGATTCCTTTTAATCCATGGGACGGCTGCGAATACACCAATTCCGAAGCGCAAACAATTTCCAAATTCCAAAAAATTTTAAAAGATGCCAACCTAGTTGCACCTGTAAGAAAAACCCGCGGTGACGATGTTATGGCAGCTTGTGGACAATTGAAATCTGCGTCAGAACGCGAAAGAAAATCGAAAAACAAAAATTATTAATAACTGTTAAAATGTTTTTTCCCGACACCCTCTAATTATTGTTTCTACATAGCGTAGCGAACAATAACTACACCTTCTCCTCCAGAACCTCCAGCTGTACAACCTCCACCGCCTGTACTTCTCAAACCACAACCTCCACCACCACCGCCGGTATTAGCAGTACCATTTTGTGGAATATAAAAGCTAGAATTAGAACTAGAACCTCTTCCACCACCACCTAGACCACCAATACCATAAGTATTAGAATCTTTTGTACCACCACCGCCACCACCACCATAATAAGTTGACGTACCAGTTATACTACTTTGGTAACCAGCTCCTCCAGCACCAGCAGAAGTAGTAGACGAAGATTGACCATCAGATCCTGCTCCACCACCGCCACCACCACCTTGGCGCCAACCGGCTGTACCGCCTCCATTATTTCCAAAAGTAGTGGGATCCCCATCAGTTTTATAACTACCACTACCACCACTACCATTATCAGCGCAAGCTCCTCCACCAGATGCTCCTGCTTTTCCGCTTCTTCCAGTAAAATAACCTCCTCCATCTCCTCCACCAAGAGCAGTATAAGTAGAGCCAGAAGTTGTAATTGAAGAACTTGCACCAGGTTGATCACTACTACCACCAGAACCTACAACAATAGAAGTAGATCCAGAACCTATAGTAATACTAGATAGCACTACAACACCACCACCGGCTCCACCACCACCCATATCTACACCACCACCGCCACCACCACCGACTATTAGGGCATCTCCTGATCTGGATGTTGGACAAGAAAGTGATCCTGACGAATTAAATTTATGAACTTTGTAAGTGGTTCCAGATTCAGTGATTGTTGATTCAATACCACCAGTACAAGATGAAATAACACAAGCCGATCCCACTAAAACGTAACCACTAGCACAAGAACAAGCTGTATTAGCAGTGTAACTAAAGTGACCATTTTTACAGCTGTAAGGGAGAGAACCAGTAAAATTTCCTACAGTATTGCAAGATAAAGAACCTGATCCATCTAAAACCGTTGTAGTCGTAATACCAATTGCAGCAGTCACAGAACATGGAATCAAACATCCTGCATCACTCACAACACCACCAACACAAGATCCACCAATACCACCAGAAGAAGCCGATGAACCAATATCACGTAGAATCTTACTATTCCATTTATCACCCAAATAATCTTCAATAGATTGACGTTCTTCATCAGTCAAAGCACGTGCGAAAACAGCAACTTCGCCTATTTGACCTTGATACGACTTACCAATAGCAAGAGTTGTGATACCAGATAAATAACTATTATCTGTAGAAGTAGCGGCAAGCAGACCATTAATATATGTCTTCTTACCTGAAGATCTATCTTGAACAAAAGTGAAAACTCTCGGCCTACCGATAGAGACAGAATAAGACGTTATTAAAGAAGTATAAGAGTTATCTGAACTTTGAGAATGCTTAATTGTACCGTCATTACTATACCCAAGAACTAAATTTTTATTACTCATTAATTCATTATCAGAAGAGTGATCTCCAATAAAATAATTTCCACTTTTACCACTATCTCTCTGCTCAACGACAAATATTGTATAATTTGTGTTATTAAGAACCGATCCATCAACAGTAAAATATCCATTAGTTCCGTCAAACTTCACAGCTTGAATGTTGTTAATACTGTTTGAGTAGGTTGGATAATTTGAGCTATCGCTTTGAGTGGCATTATTTTTATTTACAGTTTCTCTAATATCATACCAAACACTTAAACTGGAAGTATCCGAACTTTCTAACTCTTTGAAACTTTTATCCAAACTACTCTCTAACCATAAAACAGAATCTGGAATTCCATGTATTGGAGACGAGTTAGTGAGAGATTGAGCTGATTGAATCCTAAACTTCTTTATCAGAGTGCTAGAGGCCAAAACGCCAGCAATTAATACTCCAATTACTAGGATAGTAATAGCAATTTCTATAACCGAAAAAGCCTTTAAGAAAGAAGTTTTAGATCTATTAATTAAAATCTTTTTTTCCAAAATTATTTCACTTTAATTTATCTAGAACAAGTCGGAAACCTTCTTGAAAAAGCTTTCCGACTTGGGATTGCTTGATGATTTACCTTGCATCAACTTGTCGAGTTTTTGCAATAAATCGCGCTCTTCCGATGAAAGTTTCACTGGCGTTTCGATGTTCACTTTTACGTACATATCACCTCTTCTGCCGCCGGAATTCATGACGCTCATACCTTTCGACTTCATGCGGAATTGATCGCCGTTTTGCGTACCTTCCGGAATTTTCAAAGCTGCTTTTTCGCCATCAATTGTCGGAATTTCAACCGATCCACCCAAAGCAGCGGTGGTAAACTTAATCGGCACTTCGAAGTGAATATCATCATTTTTACGAGTGAAGAATTTGTGTTTTTTGATCGTCATGAAGACATACAAATCACCTGCTTGACCGCCGCGCGTTCCCGCTTCTCCTTCATTAGCTAAGCGAATTCTGCTACCTTCTTCAACGCCGGCCGGAATTTTTACGGCCAAAGTTTTTTCTTTATTGACGCGTCCTTCACCACGACAAGTTTTACAAGGATTTTTAATAATTTGACCAGTGCCAGCGCAAGCGCCGCAAGTGCGTTCAACAATAAAAAAACCTTGCTGGGCACGCACTTTTCCTGAACCTTTACAATTTGTACAATCAGTAGGTTTATCGTTTCCTTCAGCGCCTGAACCAGAACAAGTTGTGCATGAAGCAGCAATCGTAAAAGTAATATTTTTAGTGATACCTTTAAAAGCTTCTTCGAGCGTGATTTCTAAATTGTAGCGAATGTCCGAACCACGTTGTGCTGAGCTTCTTTTCTTGCCTTGGCGACCGCCCATTTCTCCGAAAATATCCGAGAAATTGCTGAAAATATCGTTGAAGTCGAAACCTTCAAAACCGCCGTGACCACCACCGAATCCACCATGTCCGCCACCTTGGCCGAAAGCATCGTGACCATATTGATCGTAAGCCGCTTTTTTCTGGTCATCTTTCAAAACTTCATAAGCTTCTGTCGCTTCTTTGAATTTTGCTTCCGCCTCTTTATTGCCGGGATTGCGATCTGGGTGATATTGCATCGCTAATTTGCGATAAGCTTTTTTGATTTCGTCTTGCGAAGCATTGCGTGCAACGCCAAGTACTTCGTAATAATCTTTTTTGCTCATTTTATGAAAATTGTGAAAAATTTTTGGATGAAAAATGTCAGTTAAATAATATGACCTAAGACTTTTACAAGTCTTGTGTAGTCAGCCATTGCACCATTTTTTTAAACGCTACTCCACGATGCGAAATTTGATCTTTTAAAATTGGATCAATTTCACCAAAGCTTTGCGTCATACCGTCTTTAATAAAAATTGGATCGTAGCCAAAACCTTTATCGCCACGCGGCGGAAAAACCAAATTGCCATCAACACGACCTTCAAAAGAAATGGCAAAATTAGTTTTGGGATCAAACAAACTCAAATTACAGACAAAATAAGCGCGTAAATTCTGCGGATTATTTTTAGCAATTTCGTCAGAAATTTTTTTAAAAGCCCAATCGAAATCGTTTTTACCTTCCGCATTTTTGGCAAAACGCGCTGAGTAAATTCCCGGTTCGTCATTCATGGCTGCAACGCATAATCCTGAATCATCAGCTAAGGCGAATAAATTGGTTTTGTGGGCGTAATATTTGGCTTTCAGCAGTGAATTAGCTTCGAAAGTTAGACCAGTTTCTTCCGGCTCAGCAATCTCAAAATCAAAAGTGGCAACGGCTTTGATATTGATTGATTTCAATAAATCAGAAATTTCGTTAAACTTACCGCGATTATTGGTCGCGATCAATATTTCTTGAGGAAGTTTGAAAGTCATATTACGGACATAAAAAAGGGCGAGATTTACTCGCCCTAAAATATTGAAAATTTGCTAGCAATTTTATGCAGCTGTTTCTTCAGTTTTTTCTGCGGCAGCAGCGGCCGCAGCAGCTGCAGCTTCAGCAGCAGCTTCTAATTCTTTTGCCACTTTAGCAGCAGCTTTTTTCTTCAAATTACTACCTTTTTTCTTAGGAGTAAAATCTGGTTTGTATTTTTCAGCACCTTTAACACCCAAAGAAATCAAGAAACCGGCAACTCTTTCTGATGGTTGAGCACCAACTGAAAGCCAATATTCTGCTCTTTCTTTGTTGATGGTGATGCGATTTTCTTTGTCATCAGCCAAAACTGGATTGTAAGTACCAATTTTTTCCAAGAATTTTGAGTCTCTCGGAGAAGTACTGTTAGTAACCAAAATGCGATAGAAAGGAAGTTTCTTTCTTCCACCGCGTGAAAGACGAATTTTTAACATGTTTAATTTAAAATTATTGTTCGGGCCATCGCCATTAAGATAATTAGGCAATTCCGATATCGACGGCATTCGAGGAGCGGCGCAAATTACTTACGCCGATTTTTTTTGCAAGATCTTATGCAATAAAACTATTTCGCTATCTAGTATTTTGCTCTCCTTCGTTTGATTGCTGAGAAGATTGAACACGATCAGTCCAATTATTTCTGTTAATTGCCTGGTTAGAATCTTGTACGCTTTCTTTGGATAATTCTAACGCTTTGTTAACTTCTACTTTAAAGTAATTAGCTACCAATCTAGGCATTTGATCTTCATCAGATGGTGGCAAAATCAATCTGCCGTTTCTATTTAGCTTCTTTTCATCTTGTTCTATAAATTTAGTTACCACCGCTTCCAAGGAAGTATTACCTACAGTATTAGCGTTTTTTTGGATTTCCTTCAAAGCCGCCATATGATCTTTTAGATCGTGACCAGAACCAATAAGTTCATCTGGAACAACTGTATTATATCGTGAAACACCGTATGGGATAGAACGAATTGCTCTCGCCGCACCATAAAAAATACCAACAATTGGTGAAATAATAGTGGCTAAAGCCATGTCACGCTGTTCTCTTCTAAAATACTGATTAAAGCCATTCTGGATAGGAGAGATAAGACCCGGAGCTTCAATAATTTTATCACAAACTTTAGATAACTCTTCATTACCATTATTTGTTAAAAAATTCACTGTCTCTGGATTGAAATTAGCGCAACTTGATTGCAAATCTTCTCTGAATTTCTTTGGAAGAGCATATTTTGTGGTGTCAGAAACTTTAAATCCAAGTTTTCCTTCTGCAGATAAGTTTTCGGTTTTTTCTTTTAGCTTTGCGAGCAATATTTCTTCTAAAGCATTGTAAACATTGTTCTGAGATGGCATAATGTAATAAATTAGATGTTTAGTAATCGAATCAAACTTTTGTGATATACATCCATTTAAAGGATGGACATATATCAGCTGAAGTTTTGCTTATTATTAAATCAAATCTTTTTTAACTTTATTGCCAAAATTTTAGCACTTGTTTAAAGGACGAGAAGCTCGTGCAATTGGATTTGTTAGGTAAAAATTATAATCTTTTACCATCAATTTTTCTGATTCATCCAAATTACCTTCAACTTTGCTAGAAGAAGTCCAAGAAGCTGGATAAACTTGATCGACATGCGCAAACACTGCGTTTAATTCTGCCATTTTATTTCTAAGTTCCGCCAAATTTTTGAAGCCCAAATCGATTCCCAATTTTTGCGCTAATTGTACAATTAATTGCCAATCTTCTTTGGCTTCATTTGGAGCAAAAACAGCACGAACAGTATTTTGTGCACGACCTTCCAAATTTACGTAAGTAGCTTCTTTTTCACTGAACGCTGCTGCTGGCAAAATTACGTTAGCAATTCTCGCGCCAACGTCACCATGAGATCCGATGTAGACGACAAAAGTATTTTCCAACTGTGACAAATCTACTGAGTCATCAACTGCACTTAAGAAAAGAACTTTTGTTTCGCCATTTCTACAATCTTGCATGATTGATTTTATGCCTTTTTGTGAAGTAAATCCAACTTCTAAGCCATTAATCAAACCAGCGTTTTTTGACAAGAAATTGAAACCATTCCAGCCGTCTTTGATTAAATTGCATTTTTCAGCAATGCGTTTGGCATAAGACATAATTACTGCACCATCTTTGCGCTCTAAAAGATCAGATCCCAAAATTAACATTGGTTTTTGTGCTTTTTGCAAAGTTGCCGCAAATTTTGACTCACCGTTGAAAACGTTTTCTAAAGCCAAAGTGCTATCGCCAAGATTTTCATAATCGTAAGTCAAATCAGCCTCACAACCAATCGCCGCAATTTTCAAATTTTTTGACAACCATCTTTTTCTGATGCGCGCATTCAAAACTGGTGCATCTTTTCTTGGATTTACACCGATCAACAAACAAGCATCAGCTTCGTCAATGCCTGCGATTGTTGAGTTAAACAAATAAGAAGCACGATCTTTAGCGTCGATTTTTTCATCATTTAAACGGCATTCAAAATTGCTTGAGCCCAATTTTTGCAACAAAGTTTTAAGAGCAAAAATTTCTTCAGCAGCCGATAAAGATCCGCTCAAGGCAGCGATTTCATTACCTTTAACGTTACTTAATTTTTTCACGATTTCTTCAAGAGCTTCATCATTTGAAACTGCTGTCAATTTACCGTGCTTTTTTACGTAGGATTTGTCTAAACGCTGATATTTCAAGCCATCATAACAAAAACGCGTTTTATCAGAAATCCATTCTTCGTTAATTTCTTCATTCAAACGCGGCAAAATACGCATAACTTCCATACCACGGGAATCTATACGGATATTGCTTCCCATTGCATCCATCACGTCGATAGTTTCGGTTTTTTTCAATTCCCAGCTACGAACTTTAAAAGCGTAAGGTTTCGATGTTAAAGCACCAACTGGACAAAGATCGATAATATTTCCCGACAATTCTGACTTCAAAGATTGCTCGAGATAAGTTGTGATTTCCATTTTTTCGCCGCGATTAACTGCACCGATTTCAGTAGTTCCGGCAACATCTTCGATAAAACGAGCGCAACGCGTGCAGTGAATACAACGAGTCATCGTGGTTTTAACCAACGGGCCCATGTCTTTGTCTTTTACAGCGCGTTTATGTTCATGATATTCGCTTTTTCCGCGGCCATATTGATAAGCTTGGTCCTGCAAATCGCACTCGCCACCTTGATCACAAATTGGGCAATCAAGCGGGTGATTTGCTAACAAAAATTCCATCACACCTTCACGTGCTTTTTTCACCATCGGGCTGTCAGTATGAACTTTCATACCATCAGCAACTGGCATAGCGCAAGAAGCAACAGGTTTTGGCGGCATACCTTCAACTTCCACCAAACACATACGACAGTTACCGGCGATTGATAATCTTTCGTGATAACAAAATCTCGGAACCTCAACTTCCGCGACTTCGCAAGCCTGAATGATGGTAATACCTTCAGGAACTGTAATTTCTTTACCGTTAATTGTGACTATTGGCATATATGACTTATCAAAAACAAACCTCTCTACGCACTTCTGGCCTAGAGAGGTTATAATTTCTATTTATTTCGGTTCTGTTTACTTCGGTTTTGACCGCTTCAAAACTGAAGACGTCTTTTAGCGGTGAAAATTTTTTATGAAATAGAAAATTTCGAAACTTTAGAACGGAATTTCATCATCGCCGTCTTCGATGTGAATATCATTGCTGCGAGAAGGTTTTGCAGAAGATCCTGAAGAGTAAGAATCACTCGATGAGTTACGATCTCTGCCATCCAAAATTTGCAAAACTGCACTGTAATTTTGCAACACGATTTCAGTTGTATATTTTTCTGTACCGCTGCTGTCAGTCCATTTTCTGGTTTGCAAAGAACCTTCTAAATAAATTTTTGAACCTTTTTTTACGTAATTTTTAACAATGCCGACTAATCCCGGAGAGAAAATTACGACGCGATGCCATTCTGTTTTTTCTTTCTTTTCGCCTGAATTTTTATCCTTCCAGCTTTCTGAAGTTGCTAGCGAAAAATTGGCGATTTCACGGCCATCTTGAGTTGATCTGATTTCAGGATCTTGTCCGACATTACCGACCAAAATCACTTTGTTAATTGACATATTTGCAGTATTAAAAATTGAGAAATGTGGCGTTTCTAAAAGCTTTAGAAATTGATTTGCTTGTACAAGCAAGGTCGCAAAGCCTAAAAATCACTTAACAAGAAACAAGTCAATTTTCCGCTAAAGTTTCATAAAAGTTCAAAATAAAAAATATCGATCTCGCGACACTTAACTGTTTACTTGCAAAATTATTTCATCTCACTCATAAAGCCAAGGTCACAGCCCTTTCATCGAACCAATTCACAAAAAAAATTTATGAAAAAACTATCGATTTTTCTTACTTGTTTAACCTTAATTTTTTCTTTTATGACTGACGCATCAGCCCAAAATAATAAAAAACTCGACTTGGAAAATACTCTCTACATCGAACTAAAATCTGGTCGTGTAGTTATCGAATTATTGCCACAAGTTGCTCCAAAACATGTGGAAAGAATTAAAACTTTAACTCGCCAAAAATTTTATGACGGAATCGTTTTCCACCGTGTAATTGATGGCTTCATGGCACAAACTGGTGACCCTACTGGCACTGGCATGGGCGGCAGCAAACTTCCAGATTTGAAAGCCGAATTTTCTGATGAACCACACATCCGTGGCGCAGTTTCAATGGCCCGCGCGATGAATCCTAACAGCGGCAATAGCCAATTCTTTATCGTTACTAAAGATTCTAGATTCCTCGACAAACAATACACCGTTTGGGGACGCGTAGTTAGCGGCATGGAATTTGTTGATCAAATCAAAAAAGGCAGCGGCGCCAATGGCATGGTGAAAGATCCAGACAAAATGCTTTCTGTGCGTGTTGCAGCCGACGTAAAATAAGAAAATTATGAGCTATAATCGCGACAATATTTTCGCCAAGATAATTCGTGGCGAAATTCCTGCTAACAAAGTTTTTGAAGACGATAAAGTCCTAGCTTTTCACGATATTTCTAAAGCAGCACCAACGCATGTTTTAGTTATTCCGAAAGGCGAGTACGTTGATTTTATCGACTTCACTTCTAATGCTGCAGAGTCCGAAATAGCTCATTTTTTTGCGAAAGTTAATCACATCGCTAAAGATCTTGAAGCTGATAAATCAGGCTTTCGTTTAATAACTAACAACGGTTCTTACGCTCACCAAACTGTGCCGCATTTTCACGTGCATATTTTGGCTGGCAAAAAACTCGGACCACTTCTTTCAAGCGATAATTTGTTGAGGTAATTATGGATAAAAAAATGCACGAAGCTACGCGTTTAGTTCACGCTGGACGTGAACCTGAAGAACAAGGTTGGATGGTTAATCCGCCAATTTATCAAAGCTCAACAATTGTTTTCCCGACGTTGAAAGATTTGCTCTACGCTGAGCGCGGTTATTCAAACAACGATTTGGTGGAACCTTACGAATTGAAATATGGTCGTTACGGCACTCAAACTAATTTCGCCCTTGAAAAAGCAATTGCCGAAATTGATGGCGGTTACAATTCTTTCGTAACTTCTTCTGGCGCAGCTGCAATCAACACCGCTTTGGTTGCATTCTTGAAGCAAGGCGATCACATGTTGTTGGTTGATAATGTTTACTCGCCAACTCGTAGTTTTGCTGATAAATTCCTCAAAAAACTCGGCATCGAAACCACTTATTACGATCCGTTGATTGGCGAAGACATCAAAAATTTAATTAAGAAAAATACCAAAGTGATTTTCTTGGAGAGCCCTGGTTCTCTAAGTTTCGAAGTCCAAGATGTTGCAGCAATTTGTAAAGTCGCTAAAAAACATAATGTTGTCACAATCATTGATAATTCTTGGGCCAGTGGAATTTACTTCAAACCTTTGGAACACGGCGCTGACGTTGTTGTAACTGCTTTGACAAAATACATTAACGGCCATTCTGACGTGATGATGGGCGCGATTACAGTTCAGGAAAAACATTTCCGCGTAATGTACGAAGCTTTTAGATACATGGCTGTTACCGCCGCTCCATTTTCTTCTTATTTGGTACAACGCGGCATGAGATCAACTAAACTCAGAATGGATCATTGCTTTAAATCAGCGCTTGATATGGCGACTTGGCTTGAAGGACGCGCGGAAGTTGAAAAAGTTTTATACCCAGCTTTGGAATCAGACGCCGGTCACAAATTGTGGAAACGTGATTTCACCGGCGCTGCCGGCTTGTTTACAATCATTCTTGATCGTAAATATTCTAACGAATCGCTAGCTCGTATGCTTGATAAACTTCATTATTATGGCATGGGTTATTCTTGGGGTGGCTACGAATCATTGATTTTGCCAGTTGATCCAACCAATGCTCGCACTGCTACAAAATGGGCTTACAGCAATAAAACTTGTATTCGTATCAACGTTGGTTTGGAAGATATTGAAGACTTGAAAGAAGATCTCGAAGCTGGTTTCAAAAGACTTCGCAAATAATTAATTATGCAAAAAAAGACGGCATTTTCATTATTTGAACTAGCGATTGTTCTAACGATTATTTCGATACTAATATCTGGTACTTTTGTCGGAGAATCTTTGATCAGAAAATCGAAAATTACTTCTGCTCAAAATCTTACAGCACAATCTCCCGTCAACAGTATTGAAGGTTTGGTAATCTGGCATGAAAGCACATCGGATAAAAGTTTTGTACCATCAAAAGTTGAAGATGGCATCAAAATAAAAACGTGGAATAACATCGCGCCAAATCAGCTTTACTCAGTTAACGCTATCCAAACAAACAGCACAGCTCAACCAATTTATCAGGAAAATGTTTTTAACTCACTGCCAATGATTTACTTCAATGGCAGCTCTTATCTTGAGACAGATTACAATACTGATTTTAATCCGAGCAAACTTACTATTTTCGCCGTCATAAACACTAAATCTATCGTTGGAGTTTACGGCTCTATAATTTCGACAAGAAATGATTCTCCTACAGCTGGTTACGGTATTTATTCGACAGTTTCTGGTTATCAATTTTGGATCGGTGATGGATCTGGCGCTGGCGTTTCTTCCAATCTAAACATTAACAGCGACAATTTAGTTTTGCTTTCGGCAACAAATGATGGTTCAAATAGTAATTTTTATAGTAATGGTTCGCTTGTAACGACAAATTCTGCAGCTTTAGTTGCAAATAATTCTCTGCCTTTCCGCATTGGTGCTGGCAATAATTCTGGCGCAGCTAACTACTTCTTTAACGGTTATGTTGGCGAGATTATCGTTTTTAATCGTTTGCTAAAAGTTGAAGAAAGAAAATCTGTTGAGAAATATTTAAGCGATAAGTGGAAAGTGCAATTAAACAGCTAAGCAAAAACTGTTTTGAGGTCGTAATCGTAGAAGATCAAAAGCACATAATAATAAAGCTTACCGAGCATCACCAAAAGCAGAAATTTTTTAAAAGAGCTTTGGAAAAAACCAGCCATAACTGCAAACGGCGCACCAATCACATCAAGCCACGAGAACAACAAAATCCACACTAAAAACTTATTCCACTTTTGTTGCGATTTAGCGATTTCTTTTTCACGTTTGATGAAAAAATCAGTATGACGCAGAAAGTTAAAATATTTACCAATCCACCAGTTCGCACAAGATCCCAAAATGCTGGCGCTGTAAGATAAAACAAAGATCAAATAAAGATTCGAACTATGCAAAGTTGTCATGATTTTCACCACCATTTCGCTGCGCGGTGGTAAAATTAAAGCAGCAAAAAAGCTGTCGACGAATAAAAAAAAGTGCGATTCGAGAAAGCTCATTTTCGACTTATTAGTTAATTAGTTTTGAGAATTATTTGTCGCGAGAAACCACAAATTCAGCTAATTCAATGAGTAATGCTGCTTTTGGTCCGAAAATTTTTAAATGCTCTAAAGCTTGATCTTTCAACATAAAGAGTTGCTTTTTGGCACTTTCCATTCCGATTAAATCAACAACACTACCATTTTCTTTCGATTTCTCGTGTTGATTTTCGTCAATCTCAATCTTGTTTTCATCATCGCCAACGTGATCCAAAATATCGTCTTTGATTTGAAACGCTAAACCAAGATCGTGGGCGTAATAACGCAAAGCGTTGCGCTGCTCTGGGTTGGCACGACCAAGAATTGCGCCGGCTTCGCAAGATGCCATGAACAATTCTCCGGTTTTTAAACGATGCATTCTCGCCAATTTTTCACGAGTGGTTTTTGTTCCTGCCATTTCCAAATCAATCATCTGACCACCAGCCATTCCTTTAAAACCAGCAGCCAAAGCAATGGTGCGAATCAATTCACAACGTACATTGGCATCTTTGTGAGTTTCAGCCAAAGACAAAACTTCGAAAGCGTAAGTCAATAAAGCATCGCCCGCCAAAATTGCTGTCGGTTCGTTGAATTTTTTATGACAAGTTGGCTCGCCACGACGGAAATCGTCATTGTCCATCGCTGGCAAATCGTCATGAATAAGCGAATAAGCGTGAATAAATTCCATCGCTACCGCTGTGTTCAAGGAATCAAGCGGTGAAACTCCGCAAATATGTGCCGATACCATCGTCAAAAAAGGACGAATTCTTTTACCATCAGACATCGCCGAATAACGCATTGCTTCTACAAGGCGCGATTCATTTACGTCTTGAGGCAAAAGATCGTCCATTCTTTTATGAACCAAAATAGCACAAGCAATTAATGCTTCATGTAGCGAATTTTCTTGATTAAACATATTGCTTGAGGGCTTTATCTAAATATTTACCAGTTACTGACCTTTTGTTTTTAGCCACTTCTTCTGGCGTACCTTCTGCAACAATATAGCCACCTTTTTCACCGCCGCACGGACCAACGTCAATAATCCAATCAGCAGTTTTCAAAACGTCTAAGTTATGCTCAATCACCAAAATTGAATTGCCGGCGTCAACCAACTTATGCAGAACTTTCAGCAATTTGTTGATGTCTTCGAAGTGCAAACCGGTTGTCGGTTCATCCAAAATATAAAGCGTATCTCCCGTAGCTTTACGACTTAATTCTTTGGCTAATTTAATTCTTTGTGCTTCACCACCTGAAAGTGTTGTCGCGCTTTGTCCGACTTTTATGTAACCCAAACCAACGTCACACAAAGCTTTAAATTTATCGTAAATGTGCGGCATGCTTGCGAAGAAATCGGCGGCATCTTCGGCAGTCATTTCTAAAACATCTGAAATTGATTTGTCTTTGTATCGAACTTCCAAAGTCTCACGGTTGTAGCGTTTACCGTGACAAGTTTCACACTTAACGTAAACATCTGGCAAGAAGTGCATTTCGATCTTGATCAAACCATCGCCTTGGCAAGTTTCACAACGTCCGCCTTTTACGTTAAACGAAAAGCGACCAACTTTGTAGCCACGAGTTTTTGACTCTGGCAAAGCAGTGTAAAATTCACGAATAAACGTAAAAGCGCCAACGTAAGTACAAGGATTTGAACGCGGAGTACGACCAATTGGCGATTGATCAATTTCGATAATTTTATCGATAAAATGATGTCCAGCAATTGATTCATAAGGCCCTGGCATCACTTTAGCTTTGTTTACAATTTTGTCTAAAGCGCGATACAAAGTTTTAATTACCAAACTTGACTTACCGCCACCAGAAATACCCGATACCGCGGCAAAAACTTTAAGAGGTAAATTTAGCGTAACATTTTTTAAATTGTTTGCCGTTGCCCCTTTCAAAGTAATCATTTTTTTCGGATCAAGCGGACGACGTTTTTTCGGAACTTCGATCTTCTTTTTACCGCTTAAATATTGACCAGTAACACTTTTCGGATCGGAAATTACATCATCTGGCAGACCAGCAGAAATAATTTTACCACCGTGAATTCCCGCACCCGGACCAACGTCGATCAAGTATTGGGCTTCACGCATCATTTCTTCGTCATGTTCAACAACAATTACTGAATTTCCTAAATCACGCAAATTCTTCAAAGTTGAAATCAACTTGTCGTTGTCTGATTGATGCAAACCAATTGAAGGTTCATCCAAAACATAAAGCACGCCCGAAAGACCAGAACCAATTTGCGAAGCTAGACGAATACGCTGTGCTTCACCTCCTGACAACGTTCCAGACTCACGATTAATTGTTAAATATTCCAAACCAACGTTACGCAAGAAGCTCAAACGGCGTTTAATTTCTTTTAATAAACGCTCAGAAATTTGCTTGTGAGTTGAGTTAAGTTTTGGCTCAAGATCAGAAAACCATTGGTCAGCGCGCTCAATTGACATGCGGCTAACTTGGCCAATGTGCAAACCATCAATTTTGATCGACAAAGCTTGTTCGTTCAAACGATTGCCTTCACAAGATTCACAAGTTTTTAAAGTTTGGAATTTGCCTAATTCTTCACGCATCCATTCGCTGTCACTATCAGAAAATTTGCGTTTCAAATTGTTGATAATGCCTTCGAAAGGTTTTTTGACTTTGTAAGCTTTCAAACCGTCTTCATGCTTAACTTCAATTTCATCTTCACCAGTTCCGTAAAATATTTTTTGCTTAATATCTTCAGACAATGTTTTGAAAGGAACGTCTAAACTGAATTTATATTTATCAGCCAAGGCTTGAATAATTTGCTGATAAAAACGAGCTTGCGTTCCTTGCCAAACTGCAACTGCGCCTTGACGCAAAGTTAAGTTTTCATCTTCAATAATTAAATCTTCGCTGAAATAAAATTCTGTTCCCAAACCATCACAAGACTTACAAGCACCGTACGGGCTGTTGAACGAGAAAAGTCTTGGTTCAATTTCTGTAATTGTAAAACCAGATTCCGGGCAAGAAAATTTTTCGCTAAATAATAAAATTTCACCTTCTTTGAATTTAGCTTTTTTGTCTTTGGTGTATTCTGGCGGCAGTCCGACAATTTCGACCATCAACAAACCATTAGAAAGCTTCAAAGCTGTTTCAACAGAGTCAGCAACACGATTTCCTAACTCGTTTGATATAACGATACGATCAACAATAATTTCGACATCATGCTTTTTGTTTTTATCGAGAACTGGCAAGATTTCATTTAGATCATGAACTGTACCGTCAACTTTAATACGTTGGAAACCCTGCTTTCTAACACCCATCATTTCTTTACGAAACTCACCTTTTTGGCCGCGTACAATTGGTGCTAGAATATAAATTTTGGCTCTATTTGGTAAATCACGAATTTTTTCAACCATGACTGAAGCTGATTGGCTTTCAATTGGCTTTCCAGTTGCCGGAGAATAGGGAACACCGATACGAGCGAATAAAAGACGAAAATGATCGTAAATTTCTGTAACCGTACCAACTGTTGAACGTGGATTTCGCGAAGTAGTTTTTTGATCAATGGCAATTGCAGGGGAAAGGCCAGTGATAGATTCAACATCCGGCTTATCTTGCAAATCTAAAAATTGACGTGCGTAAGAAGAAAGACTCTCAATAAAACGGCGCTGACCTTCAGCGTAAATGGTATCGAAAACCAAAGATGATTTCCCTGAACCGCTCAAACCAGTAACTACAACCAACTGATTTTTTGGGATCTCGATGCTAACATTTTTTAAGTTATGCTCTTTAGCACCAACAACTTTGATGAACTTTTCTTCCATGTAAAAATAACGCCTAAATTTGATTAACTAATAGTTGATTTTAGCAGTAAAACTGCACGACAAGCCCGCTGCAAAAGAAGATACAACAAGACAACTGGCAAAGATTATCACAAGATTCAGCCTCTAAAAACTGAAACCAGTAACAAATAAGATGAAAAATTATAAATTCTTCATCACCTCATTCCGCACTTTTTTGGTTTCCAAATCAGTTAACGGGATAAGACCTTTTTGCATTAAATAGCCATCTTTACCGATAGTATCTATGCTGATAATTTCTTTGATAAACTCACGCATTCCCGGGATTAAATCGAGATGCTCTTTTTTGTAATAGATAAACAAAGGACGGGAAACTTTATATTTACCACAAGCAATGTTTTCAAAGCTTGGCATGACATTATCGATTAATGCTGCTTGTAATAATTCGTGGTTTTCCTCTAAGAAAGAAAAACCAAAAATACCGAGTGCATCCTTATCGTTACGGAGTTTTTGCACAATTAAGTTATCGTTTTCACCGGCCTCAATAAATTTTCCGTCACTTCTAATAACTCGACACTGTTTTTGACGAGTTTTTTTATCAGGAAATGCCTCTGTAAATTCTGACATATTTACACACACATCGTCCATCACCAGTTCAACAAAAGCATCACGGGTACCTGAAGTTGAAGGCGGACCATAAACCTCAATATTTACAGATGGCAAATTAGCATCAATTTCACTCCATTTTTGGTAAAAATTATTCACCAATTTATGAGTTTTCGGATCAGGAATCTTGTCAGCCAAAGCAAGGAAAATTTGTTTTTTCGTTAGATTATATTTTTTGCCCGCAACAGAGTTCGCTAGAACAATTCCATCATAACCTATTTTTATTTCACCGATTCCTTTAATTCCATGCTCGTGACATTTTTCAATTTCGCTTTTTTCAATCACGCGCGAAGCATCGGAAAAATCTGGGTAATTATAACCCACTCCAGAACAAAATAATTTAAAACCTCCTCCAGTTCCTGTTGATTCAACAATAGGCGTTTTGAAAGAATTTTGTGTCTGTAAATTTTTTGCCTTGCTGTTACGACCGAATTCTTCCGCTATCATTGCTGCGAAAGGATAAACTGTCGAAGAACCAACAATACTAATGTGTTTACGCGCCGCCACTTTGAACTCAAAAGCTTGCGCAGAAAACGCTGAAATTATTACAAAGAAAATCGTAAAAAGAATTCGCAACATAGCCGCAAATGAGATATTAACATTTTAAGAAACTAGCGGTTACATCGCCATCAAGATAAGTGCGATGGATCATTTGGATTTATCAGTAAAAGTCAAATTTTTCTTGTATCGCAATTAGCATCATTTGAAAATGACTATCGATTTGAGTTGAAAAAAAATTCTAGCGGAAACCTCGCTCTTAAAAATTTACCAAAATGTCGAAAATCAGCATTAAAACTTTACAATTTTTTGCTTTGCTCGCTTTGCTTTTATTGCCTGCGTTTCAAAGTAATGCCAAAGAGAATTCCGCCAAACAATCTTTTGTTATTCAAGGAAATGAAAGGGTTGATCAAGAAACTATATTATCTTTTCTGTCACAAAAAAATGGCAAAAAATTTTCAAAAAATGACATCGATGAATCTTTAAAAAAACTCTATGAATCTGACTTTTTCGCTGATGTGCAAATCACTCAAAATGGCGATCAAGTGGTTATCAATGTTAAAGAAAATCCTTTGATTTCTGACGTCAAATTTTCCGGCAATAAAAAAATTGATGACGATGCTTTAAAAGGCGAACTAAGCTTGAAGAAACGCGGTATTTTTACTAAATCAAAACTACAAACTGACTTAAAAAGAATTAACGAAATTTATCTAAAATCTGGACGATTCTTAACTAAAATTGATCCAAAAATTATTCAAAAAGATCAAAACCGCGTCGAAATTATTTTTGAAATTTTTGAAGGACCAAAAGCTAAAATTTCCGACATTTATTTCGTCGGAAATTTGAATTTTTCTGACTCAGAATTAATGGATGAGATTTCTACCAAGAAAACCAAGTGGTGGAAGTTTTTAGCCTCCTCGGATGTATACGATTCTGATCGCATCGAATTTGACAAAGAAAAATTGCGTCGTTTCTACGGCTCGAAAGGCTACGCTGATTTCGTTGCCATTTCGTCAATCGCACAAATCAATCAAAATAAAAACAAATTTTTCATCACCTTTTTGCTTGAAGAAGGCATTAAATATCGGATTGGTGAAGTAAATATTGTTAATCACATCACTAAGTTTGACTCTTCAATTCTCGAACCAGAAATTTTGATCAAAAAAGGTAAAGTTTATAACTCAGAGTTAGTCGATAAAACAGTTGATGCCATGATCAAATTAATGTCTGACAAGGCCTACGCTTTTGCTCGCATTGAACCAGTATTAAAAAGAAATAAAGAGGAAAAAACCCTCGATATTGATTTTGTAATTGAAGAAACCCCACCAATTTATATCGATCAAATTCAGATTAGTGGCAATACTAGAACTCAAGATGAAGTTATTCGTCGCGAGCTAAGATTACGTGAAGGTGATGCTTATAACACCACTAAAATCAACCGTTCCAAACAAAGATTAGAAAATCTCGGATTCTTCGAGAAAGTCGAGTTCAATACCAAAAGAATTGGCAACACTGACAAAGTTGATTTGGAAATTGTCGTCAAAGAAAAGAAAACGGGCGAGTTAAACCTCGGTGTCGGTTATTCAACCGTTAATAAAGTTACGACAAATATCGGCATTAGAGAGCGTAACTTGATGGGTACTGGACGAGATCTTGGTGTCAATGTTCAACGCTCTTTTGGTAATTTAACCTCAGAAGTTAACTACACTAAACCTTATTTTATGGGAAGAGCCATAGATGCAGGATTTGACATTTTTCAATATAATCTAACTAAACGTAATACTTTAGTTTATGACCAAAAAAGTAGCGGCATTACGATTCGCGGTGATTACTCAATTACTGAATTTTTAAAACATCAAATACGCTACTCGTTTCGTGATGAGAATATCAGTAACGTCTCTTCAACCGCTCCTGTCAATATTCAATATCTTCAAGGTCAATTTACTCATTCTTCGATTGGTCAAACTTTCTTATATGACAAAAGAAATAACCGTTTAAATCCTTCTGACGGTTATTATATATCGCTGAGCCAAGAATACACTGGGATTGGAGGATATATAAAAAATATGAAATATGAAGGATCAGCCGGCTATTACACTCCAACTTTTAATGAGGATTTTGTTCTGAAATTTTTAGGACGAGGCGGTTACGTTGACGGTATGGGACAAGATGTAAGAAGTAACGACTCCTTCTTTTTAGGCGGTAATACTTTCCGTGGTTTCCAATTTGCCGGTATGGGGCCAAGAACAATAAGTAATGGCTCGGCTGTTGGCGGTAGTATAATTGGTGGTAAAACTTATTACGTCGGAACTATAGAATTTAAATTCCCTCTTGGCTTACCAAAAGACTTAGGAATAAGCGGTGCTTTATTCAACGACAACGGTACTGTTAAAGGAGTTGATTCTATCAACAAAAAGGGGGCTAACGTTGCAGATAGCGGATCTATTCGTTCTTCTGCTGGTTTAAGCATTATTTGGAGCTCTCCGTTAGGACCGATCCGACTTGACTTCGCTCATGTAATTCACCGTGAACAATACGACTTAACACAAAACTTTCGTTTCAACTTTGGTACAACTTTCTAAAATTTCTTATGTTTGAGTTTAGCGAAAAAAAGTTATATAAACCATTTAGCAACGACATTGAGAAACCTCAAATTGTCTATTTCTTGAAGCGAATTCTAGCTCAAGATTCTTCATTCTTTTGGATGAGTATCATTTACAGTGTAGTTATAAGCTTGCTCAGCTTGATCGTTCCGGTTTCCGTACAGTCATTAATCAATTCAATTTTTTACACTGCTTTACTTCAACCAGTAATCGTGATCGGCATTATTATCACTGTTGTTCTGGGGTTTTATGGCGTTGTGAATATTTTACTAATTTACGTTACTGAAATTTTTCAACGTCGATTTTTTGCCCGAATTTCTTGCGAAAGTGCCTTACACCTTCTTGATGCTGACTATAAAAAACTGGAAGAATCCAACCAATACGAAATGGTTAATCGATTTTTCGAAACTGTAACCATACAAAAAAAAGTCCCTAAATTCCTGACAAAAACTTTTACGATAATTTTACAATCGTTCTTCGGACTAATACTAATAAGCTTTTATCATCCAGTTTTCTTTTTATTCAGCATTTTCCTCGCTCTTAGTGTTTTTTCAATTTGGCAGCTATTTTACAAAAAGGCGATTGTCACAGCATTTTATGAAAGTCGTAGAAAATATGACTTAGTTGGTTGGCTTGAAGATATCGCTACTAACCAACAAATTTTCAAATCGACAGAAGGAAGAATTTACGCTGAACAAAAGGTCGATTTCTTAACAGGACAATACATCAAAGAGAGAGAGAAGCATTTTTACGGACTATTCGCACAAAATATTCTGCTCTTTACCTTATACACAATTGCTACTGCCTCATTGTTGATGATTGGCGGTTATCTGGTTCTAAGCCATCAGTTAACAATCGGACAACTCGTCGCTGCAGAATTAGTAGTTTCTGTAATTCTATATGGCGTATCACAACTTGGTGAAGATTTTGAAAATTTTTACGACTTAATAGCCTCTTGTGAAAAACTTTCGCAATTCCAGAACATTCCAAGCGAAACCAAGGGGAAAATTAAAATCGAAAAAGACATAAAAAAATTCACCTTTGAAAAATTCTGCTGCAGCTATTTAGAGCATAAATACCAATTCAACTTAAGCTTTGAGAAAGGCAAAAACTATCTTATCGCAACTAAAGGCTTCTCAACACGTAAAATTATTATAGAAGCCTTGAATGGATTCCAAAAACCCGAAAGCGGAACCCTAAGTTTTAATGAATATGATATAGATGTTTTGGATAAAACTGTTCTTCGTTCATCTATCGCTGTAATTGATAACACCCCTTTAATTGAAGGAACAGCAATGGAATATCTAAGCTTTAATGATAAGAGCATCAGTACCAAAGAAATTGAACAAGCAATTCGTATAGTTGGCCTTGAAAAAGCTTTTGAACGTTTTGAAGACGGACTTAAAACAAGAATTATTCCATCCGGCTGGCCCTTTTCAGAATCAGAAAAAATCTTAATTAAATTAGCGCGAGCTTTGATTCACAAACCACAGATTATAATAATCACTGAAGTTTTGGACATGCTTATTCTGAAAGCTCGTCATAACATATTGGAATATTTAACTAAAAATCTTGATATAACGGTTTTATATTTCTCGCATCGCAACGACAACACTTCTGATTTCGATGAATACCTATTTGTAGATAAACAACAATCCTACAAATTCGATTCTATGCACGATTTAGATCAATTCGAAAAGAAATATCAAAATTATGAACAATAAATTTGAGCAAAAAGATCTCGATCAATTTACTACTTTAAGTAAAATCGAAGTACCGAAACCGCTTAAAGCCATTCCCAAAATATTGTCGCTGTTTTTCGTCATGATACTGCTAATTTTAGTAGTAACACCTTGGCAGCAAAATTCCAAAGGTACTGGCTATGTAATGGCAAATGATCCCAATAATCGTATGCAAACCATAAATGCCCCGATTAATGGTCGTATCAATAAATGGTTTGTACGTGATGGAACCAGCGTTAAAGCCGGAGATAAAATAGTCGAAATTATCGACAATGACCCACAAATTTTGGAAAGATTGCAAGCAGAGAAAAATGCCAAGCAACAAAAATCAGAAGTTGCTCAAAGTGCCGCCGAAACTGCCAAAATCAACTATGACCGTCAACAAGATCTTTATCAAAAAGGCCTGAGCTCTCGTAAAGAATTTGAAAGCGCCAAAATTGAATATGAAAAGTTAGTATCAAGTGCTGCAAGTGCCATGGCAGAATTTACTGAATCTCAAACCAAACTTTCACGCCAACAAAATCAAACTATTTACGCTCCAAAAGATGGCGTAATTCTAAAAATTTTGGCAGGCGACACAGCCACAACTGTCAAAATGGGCGATAAAATTGCTACTTTTGCCCCAGATTTAACAGATCCAGCAGTTGAAATCTATGTTAGCGGCAATGACATCCCACTAATTTACGAAGGACGTAAAGTACGACTACAATTTGAAGGTTGGCCAGCGATTCAATTCAGCGGTTGGCCTTATTTGGCGATCGGAACATTCGGAGGAGTAGTAACGGCAATTGACTCCTCAATTTCTGAAAATGGTAAATTTCGTGTTATCGTAAAAAAAGGACCAGACGATAAATGGCCAGATCAAAGGTTTTTACGTCATGGTGCTCGTGCTTATGGCTGGGTTCTTCTAAACCGAGTTAGCTTGGGTTACGAATTATGGCGTCAGGCTAATGGCTTCCCACCAATTTTTGACAAAAATATTGCCGATAAAGACAGCGAAAAAGAGAATAAATAATGCGAATAAATTACTCAAAAATTCCATTCTTATTCTTGCTCTCTTGCTTGGTTTTACTGCCATTTTACACGCAAGCCGCATCGCAAAATCATGGTTTAATTTTAAGCGAAAAAGAAGTTGTTGCGTCTGCAGTTAAAAATTATCCCAAGATTTTATCACATTACGACAAAATCAAAGCTGCTGAATCAAATTTACTGGCGAGCAAAGGTTTCTTCGACATCAAATTAAAACAAAGCTATTCTGATCGCAGCCGCGGCTATTACGACGGTAAATCCTATAACGTTGAGCTTGAAAAAGAATTAGGAATTTTAGGCAGTAAAGTTTACAGCGGTTATCGTAAATCTTACGGCAGCTATCCTGATTACGAAGGTGGTTCTTACACCAACTCCGGTGGTGAATATCGTGCCGGCGCAAAATTTTCATTGCTCAAAGATAGCACGATTGACAGTAATCGACTCAAAGTAATTTTGGCCAATTTGAGTGTTGATGAAGCCAAAATTGAAATGGAAAATATCAAAAAAGAAATCGAGCGTGATGCCCGTAAAGCCTACTGGACTTGGGTTACTGATGGTGAAATTTACAAGATTTACGATGATCTTTATCACCTCGCTTTAACCCGTCAAAAACAGCTGGAAACTCGTGCAAAAAGTGGCGATATCGCCCAAATAACTTTGGTTGAAAATCAAAAGAATATTCTCAAACGCAAAAGCTCTTTGGCCAAAATCAAACAAGAATTTGAAAATAGCGCTATTTATCTTTCTCTTTTCTATCGCGATGAACATGGAAAACCGATAGTTCCAAAAAAATCACAGCTGCCAATAGTCGATAATAAAACCAATTTAGTCAGCAAAGAAAAACTCAATCGTGATCTTGAAAATGCCTTGCGTATTCGACCTGAAATCAGCCTGACCAAACTGAAATTAAAGGAAGAAAGCAACAATCTCGATTATGCTAAAAATCTTATCAAACCTCAACTCGATGTTGATTTCGGAGTTTCAGATGACAAAGGCAAGGGCCCAAAAAGCCGTGGCCAAAGCAATAATTATGCTCAAATCGACTTTTCAGTTCCATTGCAGCAAAGAGAAGCCAAAGGCAAAATTGCAGCAACTGAATCAAAAATCAGTGCCCTAAAATATGAACAACAGCTATTAGAAGAAAAAATAAGTGCTCAAATCAAACAGCTAGAAAACAAGCTTTCTACAGTGTGCGAAGTTCATAAAAATATCGAAGAGGAAGCAAAACTTGCCGAAATGTTAGAAGTTTCTGAACGTGAAAGATTCAAACAAGGAGCCAGCAATTTATTTATGGTAAACTCCCGCGAACAAGATTCTGCAGCATCTCGAGCCGCTTTAATTGAAATTTTCCGCGATTACAAAGAGTTGGTTGCTGACTACGATTTAGCAGTTTTTGCCAGCAACTAATCCAACCTAAAATAGAAAAATTTACTTAAGCAATTTTTCGCAAAAAGTTCATATAAATTGTCGCTCCAACCGCATCAAATTCATTGATTTTATAGCGCCCGCCACGAGCAATTGGATAAGAAAAATCACCACAAAAAACGTCAAAAGCTATGTCACGATGATACGAAGTTTTTTCATCACCAAACAAATCAAAACGCACCTCTACTTCAGCAAAATTTTCTTGTAAAAATTGTGCAACTTTTTGTGCTCTAGAAATTTCATCAGTAATTTTTGATGACTTAACGATCGCAGAAATATCTTGCGCTAACACTGATAAATCTTGATTCGACAACACGATTTTCGAAATAATTTCTGCTTTACTGGCAACAAGTTGACGAATTTGCGAAATATTTTTTTGTCTAATTGCGTCAATCAACAAAGTGTTATTTTTTTGGCCAATTTCTTCCAAAAAACTTTGTAAAAAATTCGGCAAAGCAAACTCAACAACCAAATTTTTGAGCTGCAAATTTTTCAAAGTAGAAAGCAAAATTGTGATGATTTCGAAGTTCGATTTCTCATGATCACAACCAATTATCTCAACACCTACTTGGGTTTGCTGACGATCAACATACAAATCATTGTTACGCGCACACAAAACATCGCCAACATAACAAAGCTTCAACGGCAATTTTTCATCTTGCAAACGGCTGCTGAGAATACGTGAAATTTGCGGTGTGATGTCGTTGCGTAGGATTAAATTACGACCAGAAATCACATCAACTAAAGTGAAAGAATTATTCGAATTTTCCCCGGCAAAACCTTCGGCGAACTCAACTAATGGCGTTTTAACCAAACGATATCCAGCTTGCAAAAAAGCATCGACAGCTTTGTTAACATTTTTGTGATTTTTTTCCGCTTCATCAAAAAGCAAATCGTAAAATCCGACAGGAAGAAGTTGTTTTTCAGTCATTATTTATTTTGTAAAAATTGTTCTAGAGCCAACATATCTGCCCATGCAATCTTCTTTTTCGCTGATTGACGCATTAAATACGAAGGATGAAAAATGGCGAAACTTTTAATTGTTCGCGACAAAAATGGCGGCGAATAATCCATAAAATTTCCGCGAATTGAACTGATTGGATCAGTAATTCCAAGAATTGCAGCCATCGAAGTTGCGCCCACTAAAACGATTACATCCGGATTCAGCAACTGAATGTGACGCTCAACAAATGGTCGACAAATTGCCAATTCTTCATCAGTTGGACGACGATTTCCCGGCGGTCGCCAGAAAATAACGTTGGTAATGTAAAAATTGTCAGCGCGGCGCATGTTGATAGCACGGAACATGTCATCCAAAACTTTGCCGGAATCCCCGCAAAATGGAATACCTTGCAAATCTTCATGGTTTCCCGGCGCTTCGCCAATCACCATAACTTTTGAGTTAGGATTACCGTCACAAAAAACTGTGTTGGTTGCCATTTTTTTCAAATTACAGCCATCGAAATTTTCAACTGCCTTACGTAATTCTTCTAAGTTTTTTGCTGCTTGCGCCAAAGATTTGGCTTGTGCAACAATCTCATTGAGAGATTGGAATTTTTGGTCGGCAGATACATTTTCACTGCCATTTTGAATAGTTTTTTTAGCCAAAGTTGAAAGTGCTTCGTTAGTTGAAAAATGAGGTTTGATGAAGTGATTTGCCGCTGATTTTTTAACAATATTTGTCGCAATTGAAGGCACAACTTGTGGCTGATTTTCCGCTTTTTTTACAGTCGGTGCAACAACGATTTTAACTTCTTTGTGCTTTTCTTTTATAGAAAAATTATCTTGCGATTTTTCCGCTATAACTTCGTTCAAACCATTGTCTAAGTAAAACTGCAAAGCATCGCGCATTGTGTCGTTAATCATTGCTTAACCACTTGTTTGATGAATTTTTGGAAGTCGACAGCTTTTTCAAAATTTTTGTAAACTGACGCAAAACGCACAAACGCAACTTTATCCAACTTTTCCAACGAGTTCATGACCATTTCACCAATTTTTGACGAAGAAATTTCGGTTTCACTTTCAACTTCCAACTGACGCACGATGTTATTAACCAGCTTCTCAACCTGAACTTCCGAAACCGGACGTTTTCTCACCGCCATTTCGATCGATTTTTTCAACTTTTCCGGATCAAAAATTTTCTTCTCGCCGTTTTTTTTGATCACCAAAATTTCACGCAGCTGAATGCGCTCAAAAGTTGTAAAACGTGAATCACACGACGCACAATAACGACGACGTTTTATCGATTCACCATCATCGGAAGTGCGGCTATCTTTCACTTGAGTTTCAATATTTCCACAAAATGGACAACGCATAACTAATTTATTTTTGAATAGTAGTTTCTGTCAAAGCAGCCTTGATAAAACCTTCAATTTCACCGTCTAAAACTGATTGGATATTGCCGGTTTCAAAATCAGTGCGCAAATCTTTCACAAGTTGATAAGGATGCAAGACGTAAGAGCGTATTTGGTGCCCCCAACTATTATCAGTTTTAGTTGATTCTGAAGCAGCTTGAGCGTCTTTTTTCTTTTGCATTTCCATTTCAAAAAGTCGCGACTTCAGCATTTTCATACATTCCGCGCGATTACGAATTTGCGAACGATCACTCTGACATTGCACCACAATATTGGTCGGCAAATGCGTCATACGAACAGCGGAATCAGTTTTGTTAACGTGCTGTCCGCCAGCGCCCGACGCCCGAAAAGTATCGACGCGCAAATCTTTCTCCAACACTTCAATTTCGATATCTTCATCAACTTCCGGATAAACCCAAACAGAAGTAAAACTAGTTTGTCTTTTGCCATTGGCGTTGAAAGGTGAGATGCGCACCAAACGATGTACGCCGCTTTCCGTTTTCATCCAACCAAAAGCAAAACGACCAGAAATTTTCAAAGTTGCCGACCGAATTCCTGCTTCTTCGCCATCCAAAATACTGACTACTTCTACTTTAAAATTTTTCAAATTGGCAAAACGTTCATACATCCGCATCAACATTAAACCAAAATCGCAAGAATCGGTTCCGCCAGCGCCAGCGTTAATGTCTAAGAAGCAGTTATTGAGATCAGTTTCACCAGAAAACAAACATTCGACTTCGAAAGAATCAGAATTTTTTTTGAGATTTTGCAAAGTTTTTTCGATGTCTTTTATAAGCTGATCTTCGCCTTCCAACTTAGCGAGTTCGAAATATTCGCGATTATCTTTTAAACCATTTTCAATTGCTAAAAAAGCGTTGAGCTTTTCTTCCAAAATCGCCTTTTCTTTCAAAACTTTTTGGGCTTCGCTTTTATTATTCCACAATTCCGGATCTTCTGATTTTTTGTTCAAATCAGACAAAGTAGCTTTTAATTTCTCCGGCTCAAAGACACCTCGCAATTAAGGCTAAAGAGGTTTCAATCTCGCTGATTAAATTTTCGATTTCGGCAGACATTAGATAAAATATTGAAGTTTCAGACAAGGGAAATTAGGTTGCGCCCAAATCTCATCCCTATCAAAAAATTTTCCATAAAAAATATGACAGTTTCTACAAAAAAGTTTGATCTTTGCGTTATTGGTGCCGGTCCTGGTGGTTATGTTGCTGCAATTCGTGCTGCACAACTTGGCTTGAAAGTTGGTATTGTTGAAGCCAATCATTTGGGCGGAATCTGCTTAAATTGGGGCTGTATTCCAACTAAAGCGTTGTTGAAATCTTCAGAAGTTAATCACCTTTTACATAATTTAGATTCTTTCGGATTTTCTGCGGAAAAAGTGCAATTTGATTTCGCTAAAGTTGTTGAAAGATCACGTGCCGTTTCAAAAAAATTAAGCGGTGGAATTGCTGGTTTGATGAAGAAAAATAAAATCGAAGTTGTTGACGGTTTTGCTAAATTTCTAGACTCAAAGAAAATCTCGGTTTCTCAAGACAGCAAAGAAGTTGCACAAGTTGAAGCCACTTATTTCATCATCGCAACTGGCGCAAGAGCACGCGTAATTCCTGGCATGGAGCCAGATGGCGAAACCATTTGGACTTACCGCGAAGCTATGACTCCAAAAGCGTTGCCAAAATCTTTGCTGGTTGTTGGGTCGGGCGCTATTGGCTCTGAATTTGCTTCTTTTTACAAAAATATGGGCGCCGAAGTTACTTTGATCGAAATGGCAGAAAATATTTTACCAGTTGAAGACGAGGAAATTTCAAAACTTGCTAGAAAATCTTTCGAGAAACAAGGCATTAAAGTTGTTACCTCTGCGGCTTTGAAAGCGCTTAAGAAAGGTAAAAATTCAGTTACTGCAACAGTTGAAGTCGCTGGCAAAGCGGAAGAATTCACAGCTGAAAAAGTTATCATGGCTGTAGGAATTGTCGCCAACATCGAAAATATTGGACTCGAAAAAACTAAAGTTAAACAAGATAAAGGTCGCATCGTTGCTAACGGATATTTGGAAACTGCTGACGCTAATATTTTCGCAATTGGTGACGTAGTTGGTGCTCCGTGGTTGGCTCACAAAGCTTCGCACGAAGGCACAATTGCTGCTGAAAAAATTGCTAGCAAAATGGGCAAATATGACGCTAAAAAAGTTCATCCAATCAAAGTTGAAAATATTCCGGGCTGTACTTACTCCATGCCACAAATCGCTTCAGTTGGCTTGACTGAGAAAAAAGCTTTGGCCGCTGGCAAGAAAATCAAAGTCGGTCGCTTCCCATACATGGCCAACGGAAAAGCAATCGCAATGGGTGAAACTGAAGGTTTGATTAAAGTTATTTTTGACGAAAAAACTGGCGAACTTCTTGGTGCTCACTTAATTGGCGCTGAAGTTACTGAAATGATCCAAGGCTACGTAATCGCCAAACAAGCAGAATTAACTGAAGAAGATTTGATGCACACAATTTTTGCGCATCCAACAATGTCAGAAATGATGCACGAAGCGGTTTTAGATGCTTACGGCAAAGTAATACACTTTTAGTTTGACAACAAAACTTTGAAAAATATTTTGCCGGCCTCCTTTTTGTTTAATTCGCTTTAAATTCCTCGATTAAGTTGAGGTTTTTTGTGCGTTTTAACTCAGAAAGAAACTGATCAGCAATGGTCAGATCTCTATCAAAACCTAATTGGTCTCATTAAAATGAAAAAACTTTCATTGATCCTTGCTGCAGTTTCTCTTTTCGCAACTGCTGCTCAAGCTGAAGCTGTTAAAGCTGCTGCTCCTGCTGCTAAAGCTGAAGTTAAAGTTGCTGCTCCAGTAGCTGCTGCTCCAGTTGCTGCTAAAGCTGAAGTTAAAGCTGATGCTAAAGCTGCTGCTCCAGCAGTAAAAGCTGAAGTTAAAGCTGCAGAAAAAGCTGCTGAAGCTCCAAAAGCTAAAAAAGCTAAAAAAGCTGCTAAAAAAGCAGAAGTTAAAGCTGAAGAAAAAGCTGCTAACTAATTTTAGTTAGAAGTCCTACTTCTAAAAAGCCAAACTGGCAAAAGTCAGTTTGGCTTTTTTATTGTCCGCTCCTTCATCAATGAAAAAGATTTTTATGAATCATTTAAGATTTTTACTTGATTTTTCATAAGAGCTAAAAAGAATGCGCGACTCGTTTTTTTGCCGATTTAGCTCAGAGGTAGAGCTACTGTCTTGTAAACAGTGGGTCGGGAGTTCGATTCTCTCAATCGGCACCACTCTCTTCAGCTTCTATTAATCTTAATTGCTCAACAGAGAAAATTAGATGATTACAGCGAAGTGAGTGCCACATAAAACTCTCAAGACTCAAATAGGTCAAATCATCAAATAGATTTGTTCAACATAACCTATCTCCTCAAGCCAGAAAATATCCCGCATGAATTCCATCAGATCTTACCTTTTTCTTCTTTTCCTCAATGTTTGGGGCACTATCATTCCAATCATTTATCTACCACCAGCTTTAATTTTTAAAAAATATAGCGGTCAAATCGCAGATCACGGCGCTAAGGTTTGGGCAATTGTCGGTCTTTGGGTTTTAAAGAAACTTTGTGGCATCGAACACGAAATCAGAGGATTGGAAAAATTACCAAAAGAAGCCTGTATAGTTGCCTGCAAACATCAGTCGATGTGGGAAACTATTGTTATGCATTTGGTGTTTCATCGTCCTGTTTATGCATTTAAAAAAGAACTTCTGAAAATTCCGTTTTATGGTTGGTTCTTGCGTGTTATGAGCGGTATCATAGTTGATCGCAAAGGTGGAGCAACTGCACTCAAAAATTTGATAAAAAATACCAAAAATTATTTAGCAAAAAACCAAACTATCATTCTGTTCCCACAAGGAACTCGCGTTCCTGTTGGAGAATCTGTAGAAAAATATCCATATCAAGCTGGCATCGTTGCTCTTTACGCATCATGCAATGTTAAAGTCGTACCAGCTGCTTTGAATTCTGGAGTATTTTGGTCGAAGAAAGGTATTTCTAAAAAATCAGGTAAAATAATTCTAGAGTTCCTTGATCCAATCGAAACAGGACTTAGCCGTGAAGATTTTTCAAACAGATTAGAAACTACAATTGAACAAAATTCCCAAAAACTTTTGTAAGCTTCGTACAGCCAATTTTTTTCTAGCATCATAAACTTAGCAGAACTTTCCAATATAGATTCTATTTTTTTAAAGAGTTTTGAATCGCTGGCGGGACATATTTCTCATCATGCTTAATCAAAAGCTCTGTTGAGAAAAACTCATTTTTTTCCGTATCATAATTACCTTTTGCTACCACTCCTTGACCTTCCCGAAATAGATCTGGCATCAATCCACGGTAATTTATCTTCAACTCTTTTTCATAATCAGTTACTACAAACTGAACATTCATAGCATCAATTTTTTGCACTGATTTTTCTTTCACCAAACCACCTACACGAATCTTTTTTCCAGCAATTTTTTGCAAAGTTTCAATGTTTGTAAGTTCCGTTGGCGAGTAAAAAAATACCATATTATCACGAAAATTGGTCACTACAAAAACCAATGCCAACAAAGATAAAGTAAAGACGGATCCTACGAAAATAATTCGCTTCTTTTTGCGCTTATTTATCATTTCTAACTTTAGAATTAATTAAAAAATATTTGGTCATGGTTATTGCCATTAAACTGACAAGAGCAAAGCCTGCAACGAAATAAGCGTAAGTAATGTAAGAAGAATAATCGTGTAAATTTTCCATGTTTTTAAAATTTAATGTTAAGCGTGCTTGCAAAATAAAAGTCGATTCTTACCTTGCACGACTCTTTTTTGAAGATCCCTTCATTATTTTAAGCCTGAATAGCTCAGTTGGTAGAGCAAAGGACTGAAAATCCTTGTGTCGCTGGTTCGATTCCGGCTTCAGGCACCAGCCTTCGCTCTTACGAGCTTCGGCTGGCGGGCCAGACCGCAAGGTTTGGGCTGTCAGGCGGAGATTGTTAGAGCGAAGGCTGACCATCACATCTCGACCAAGCGAAGAAGGGCTTCTCTCTCAGACTTCATTCCTTCTTTTTTTTCGAACAAATTCCCCGCAAAAAATTCAAACAATCTCTATCACCGAGACATTTCTGCCGCAATCTTTTTCATCTAAATGCGTTGATCTTCGAAATGAGAAAAAATCTTGTTCACGAGTGTATGTATCAACGTCAACATTATGGATTTTTGTTACATTTACCTCGCGCAATTTTTTCTCAACATAGGCTGGTAAATCAAAACGCTTTTTATCCACTTCAACGCAATCAACAAAAAAGACCGAATTAGCTTGATCTTCGGCAATAAAATCAGCGAAAAATTCTGTTGAAACTTGATAAGAATTTTGCTGAATCATCGGTCCAATTACAGCTCTGATTTCTTGCGCTCCTAATTTTCTCATCGCAGCAACGCTATTAGCAATCACACCAGATTTAGCGCCACGCCAACCAGCATGAGCAACGGCGATGATTTTTTGTTCTTCATCAAAAAATAAAATTGGCGAGCAATCTGCTGTCACAACAGCAATCGCAACGTTTGGTACGTTGGTTACAATGGCATCAGCTTTGGCTAAATTTTGGTTACCATAAATTTTTTCCACACTATCAACAACCACAACTTCATTGCTGTGAATTTGATTTACAAATAATGTGTGACTAGCTCTGAAACCTTGGTTTTTCATCGCTTGTTCTAAATTTTTGCGATCAAAAAGATCACGCGCGATGATACAATCTTTGCCGAAAAAGTGATATTTTATGGTCATAATTTTGCGCGAAAAAACCGTGATTTTGCTAAATATTCCTGCGGATTTTTGATCTTCACAAAAGAATCTTTCGCCGTGAAAAACATGTCATGAAGCCTTGTAAGAAAAAAGCGCATCGCTGCTGCAAGCAAAGCAATTGCCAAAAAATCTTTTTCCGCCGCAGACAATTGACGAATCGACTCATAACCACGAATCATCTCGCGAAATTTTTCTTCGCTAAAATTATTTTCATGATCAAAGCACCAAGCATTTACGGCAATTGCCAAATCATAAATCATCAACTCACGAGCTGAAAAATAAAAATCAATCACACCACTTGCTTTGCCAGATTGATCAAAAAAAACATTGTCTGGAAATAAATCAAGATGGGCAACACAACTAGGCAAATCAACGCGCCAATTCTTGTTGATGAACGCGATATTTTGCTCAATTTCCGCTCGTAAATCTTTTTGATAATCATCAAGCAAATGGGTAAATTTATTAAATAACCCCATAAAATGCGCCGCGCCTAAATCGTTGTCGCGCGCTACTTTAAAATCTTGTGCTGCGACGTGCAGTTGTGCTGAAATTTTACCAACTTCAAAACAATGTTGCGGCGTGATAGTTTCATAATAGCCATCTTCGCGCGGTTTTAAGCTTGTGCCATTTAAGAAAGTGACGATTAGCGATTTTTTATTTTTTATTTCAGTGATTGCCAAACCATCATTATCAAGGATCGGAGCCGGACAATAAATTCCTTTTTGCGATAAATGCAGTTTGAAATTCACAAAAAATGGCAAGTCATTTTTGTTAATTCGCGACTCAAAAATAGTTAAAATAAATTTACCTTTTTGCGTTTCTAAAATGAAATTTGAATTGTCGATTCCATCAATAATTTCATGCATTGCGACCAATTCACCAAGGTCGTAATTTTTTAAATGCTGAGTTATTTCCGCAGAAGAAATTTTTGTGTAAACTGCCATTATTTTTTATCTTCTAATTCTTGAGTTTTTTGCCAACCAGCTTGCCACATAGCGTTTGATTTAACGCCTTTTGACCATGAGCCTTGCGTCTTTTTTTGCACCGATTCTACGCGCTCTTGAAACTTTTGTTGCGGCGCTTCTTTCTGTTTTTCTTGAACAATTAACGCTGTTTTTTGGGCGATATCTTGATCAATTTTACGCTGAATTTTTAGATTAAAAATCTTGGTGATGAAATTTGTAGTGTTAGCAAAAAAGTCCATCACTTCTGACGTGGTAAAATCTCCTGTAGCCCGCACGTTTCGTGACACGCTGAGCAATTCAAAATAACGCGCGAATAATTCAGAAATGAACTGATGTTGCGGATAAGCTTTCAACGCGTCGACCATTAATCTTTTGATTTCACCTTGCAATACAACGCTCGAAGGCTTGCGACCATTCATGTCGAGCGCAATACATTTGCGGAATTCTTCACCCAAATTAATGCCACTTTCAAATTCCAAAGCATGAGCCATCTCGTGAGCCATCAAATTACAAGTGATTTGGCGCAGAATTATGGTTTTTTTTACACTAGTTGAAAAGCTACCCATCAACTTATTAAAAACTTTGCTTTGCTCGGTTAAATAGCAGCCCAAATTAGTGTCCCAACCTTTGGTAATTTTGACTTCAAACTTCAAATCTCTTTGTTCAACTTTCGTCAAAATTAAATCTAAACCATCTTTAAAAATTTCGATTCGATAAAGCTGGGCAAAGGTTTTGCACAATTTTTCTAAATCAGCATTACCTTCAAAACTAACTTGCGGCGCGAAAATATTTTGTAAAAATTCGTTCATAATTTCTCCACTGCTTTGGCTAAAACTATTCCGCAAGAAATCGCCACGTTGAGCGAACGCATACCATTTTTCATCGGAATAAATAAACGATGATGAGCTTGCATTGCCAATTCATCCGGCACACCAGCGCTTTCACGACCAAACATTAAAACATCATTTTCTGCAAACTCGAAATTGCGATAATCTTGACTGGCTTTAGTGCTCGCTAAAACCAATCTTTGATTTTTAGCGACAATTTCATTTTGCCAAAAATTTTCAAAAGAATCATGACGAAAAATTTTCGCTTTATCGAAATAATCCAGCGCCGATTTTCGCACGCGATGCTCGTCATAAGGAAATCCACAAGGCTCGATAATATGCAATTCAACGTCGAAACAAACGCAAGTGCGAATGATTGTGCCAACATTTCCGGCAATGTCTGGTTGATACAAAACAACTTTTGTCATGGCTGAATATTAAATTTGAAAAAGCTTTTAAAATTCTTTGTTTTTTAAATTGGTGATTTGTAAAAAAACGAGCTCCTGTCTTACCAGTTCTTATTTATCTTCAAGTAGCAAAAATTTAGCAATGACCGAAACAGTAAAAATCATTTTCATCGACAAAGGCGAAACTAAAGAATTCAACGTTCCAGTTGGAACCACGGTTTTAGAAGCCGCTCACAATAACAACATCGATTTGGAAGGAGCCTGCGAAGGTTCTTTGGCTTGTTCAACTTGCCACGTTGTTGTTGATAAAAAATTCTACGACCTACTAGACGAACCTAGCGAAGATGAAGAAGACATGCTTGATCTCGCTTTCGGACTTACTCCAACATCAAGACTTGGCTGCCAAATCGTCATGACTAAAGAGTTAGACGGCTTGACACTAATCGTTCCTGATGAAACACGTAACGTTTCAATGTAATCAACAAATTTAAACTGATATGAATAAAACTATTATCGTTAAATCAAGCGTTATCCTTGTAGTTCTTGGTGTAGCTCATAGCGTTTTTTGGTTTTTCAAAACCGGACAAATTGAGAAGCAAATCAATAACATGATTAGCGAGAATAGTTCTTATATATCAGCTGGTGAAGTTTCTGTTTCAGGATTTCCACTTAACCAGAAAATTTCTATCAAAGATCTAAAGTTTTCCATCCCAAATCCGGCATTTAGTAAATATCAGATCACTGTCACAAATCTCGAAGCTAATTCTGGCATATTTAGCAATCAGTTTTCCGTCTCTAAAATTGAACAAGTTTCCGTTCTAGATACAGAATCTAATCTTTCTGGACTAGTTGAATTCAGCAACCAACCAGAAATTTCCGCTACAATTTCTAACAACATGATTACTAAATTTTCATATAAAGATTTAGGACATCGAGTTAATGATGCTGATAAAAATACTATTTACGCTTCAGGATCAGCGGAACTTTCTTTGGAATCAAACCAAGAAGAAAACGAACAAATCAAAACAAAAGTTTTAGCTAACATAAAAGACATTGAAGGCTTTGATTTGTTGAGTATTTACAAAAATTCTTCTGAGAAAAAAGTAATAGAAGGAATTAAAACCGGCGAAATTACAATTGGTAATTCTACTAATCCTTCCGCGCCAGCTGCTGATGTTGTCAACACAAGTGGATCAACTCCAACAACTACTGCAAAACCAACTGAAACCCCATCAACAACTACAACAACCGATAACAGCGGAACCGTTACATCTCAAGATCTAAATCCTGCTTTGTCGACAAATGTTAAAAGCAATTTCATTTTTGATGCTGAATATTTGTCAACTCCGGTACAAAACGGAGATGCGCAAATCCAAAGTGATCCAACGCAAATTCAAGAAACTCCAGTTCAGTACAGTAAATCTGTAAAAATAAACAATTTAGAGTTTTCGAACCCACTATACAAAATACTAGTTAACGGACAAATCGACTCTTTCCAAGATGATTCTCTACCTTCTGGAAGCATTACTGTAAAAATTGAAAAAAGTGAAAGCTTAATTAGCTATGTCAAAAATGGCTTAACTCAAATTGCTGAGAAAAAGAAAGAAGAACCTTCTACAGTTCAGTCTGCTGATCTAAACGCCAATAACTCTGTTCCTGCTAACCCATCTACAACAACTCCGGAAGCTGTAGCAACAAATTCTGTCACTCCTTCATCTGACAATAATGCTACTAACCAACCAGTAGTTGAAGAAGACCCTTATCAAATTTTCTTAAAAAGATTTGTTGCTGGCCTAGAACCAGTTGCCAAGGAATTAAGCACTAAAAATCCACTTAGTAAAGACGATGTTGCCGTATTTGATATTCGTAGAGAGAAAAATCTCGATTTCTTAATTAACGAAACCCCAACTCGTGAAATTCTTGGTAAATTTTAATTAATGAAAATTTCTGATCTTTTAGCGCAAGCCAGAAGTCAGTTAGAAAATGCGGGCGTGAGCAATAGTAAACTAGATGCATTAGTTTTACTAACTCACGCCCTTTCTGTTTCTAAGGAGCAGATTATTTTTTATCCTGACAAAATAATTTCTGATGAATCCTCAGAAAAATTCTTCGCTCTGATTAAACGTCGCTGTAATCGCGAACCGGTTTCCCAAATTATTGGAAATCGTGAATTTTATGGTCACGATTTTCTGGTAACACAAGATACACTTGATCCCAGAGCAGATTCGGAAAGTTTAATTGAATTAGTGATCAAAAAATTTCCCGATAAAAGCACTGCTCTTAGAATCCTTGAAATCGGTACTGGAACTGGTTGTTTAATAATCACGATTTTAAAACTTTATACCAATGCAACAGCCCAAGGTCTTGATATCAGCGAAAAAGCGCTCGAGATTTTTAAAAAAAATGCCAAAAACCATCGCTTAGAAAATCGTTTGGAAATCACAAAATCTGATTTATTTACCGCTCTCAATCCAAACTCAAAATTCGATTTAATAATTTCAAATCCGCCTTATATACCAAGCGCGGAAATCAATTCACTACAAGCGGAAGTAAAAAATTTCGAACCACATTTGGCACTTGATGGCGGATTAGACGGACTTGATTTCTATCGTAAAATTGCCAAAAAAGCTCATTCATTTTTAACACCAAAAGGACGCGTAATTCTAGAAATTGGATTTGGTCAAGAAAGTGAGGTCATCAAAATTTTTACTAATGAAAATTTTACCTTTGAGGAAACAAAAAATGACCTTGCCGGAATCGCCCGTGCTTTGTCTTTTTCGATAAATTTTTAACAACAAAATCAGCAATTTTAAGTCAAATGCTAACTAAAACAACGATCGCAGAAATCACTTTAGCTGTCGATTATGAACGCAGAAATCACAAAAAAATTGTCTTTATTCCCACAATGGGCGCTTTGCATGACGGTCATCTCGCTTTGGTTGAAACTGCACAAAATCTAGGAGACATCATTATTGTCAGTATCTTCGTTAACAAAACTCAATTTAACGATCCTAACGATTTTAAAAATTATCCACGTCAAATTGAAAATGATCTAGCAAGACTAAGAAATCTCAAAGTTGATTACGTTTTTTTACCAAGCGATGAAGAACTTTTTGAAGAAGAAATTTCCAACACAATAACAGTTAAAAATTTAAGTGATTGTCTTTGCGGCAGCACTCGTCCCGGCCATTTCGACGGCGTTGCCTTAATTATCACCAAAATGTTTAACATCGTAAAACCACACGTCGCAATATTTGGTGAAAAAGATTTTCAGCAACTCGCCATCATCAAAAAATTAGTTCACGATTTTAATTTTGATGTCGAAATCTTTTCGCAAGAAACTGTTCGTGAAACTAGCGGTTTAGCGATGTCTTCGCGCAATCAAAGATTATCTGAATCAGGAATAATAAAAGCGGCGCGACTTTTTGCGACATTGCAAGAAATTAAAAATGAACTCCATCAAAGTCCGCAACATCTGTTGGAAATTTTAGCAAAAAAACAGCAAAAATTACTGGAAAGTGGTTTTGAAAAAATTGATTATTTGGAAGTTCGCACAGCACAAGATTTAAAACTGGTAACTATTTTTGATCAAAAAACGCCTTGCCGCCTTTTCGTTGCTGCATTTATCGAAGGCGTGAGATTGATTGATAACATTGAATTATAACTAAAATGGCTATTTTTTTCGCAGTTGGCGCCCTTTTCTTTGCTGCTTTAGCAGCTGTTTTCTTAACAAAATATCTTTCCGTTAAGAAAAACCTCGAAAAGCAAATCGAGGAGTTAGAACAAAGAAACAAAGAATATCTTCGTGATAATGAAGCTGCTCAAAGCCAGATGCGCCAAAATATTGCTTCCGATAACAAAAAAATCGAAGCATTGTTAAATGAAATCTCAACTATTCGCAAAGAAAAAGAAGATGAAGTTAAACTGCGTATGGAATCAGAAAAGCAGGTAGCAATTGCAATCCATAAAACAGAAGATTTACAAAGCAGAATGAATGATTGGAAAATCGCTCAAGATGCTGCCATGGCCGATGCGCAAGATACCATGAAAGAAATTAGCCAAAATCTTTTTGCGCAAATCACAAACCTAATTTCTCAAAAAGAAGCCGCCAGCTTGACTCAAACTGCTAATAACTTCGAAGAGTTAAAAGCATCATTACTAAACCTATCAAAATCGATTGAAGAACAAAAAAACAGCAAAGTTGAAGCAATAAAAAATAGCATTTCTAGTCAAATTACAGATCAAGAAAACCCAGAAAAACCTGCTACAGAAGCAGAAAATGCCAAACCTATTTCTGAAGAAAAAACTACCGATATATCTAAAAAATTAGTCGCCGATCTTGTCAAATCAATGGATCAGTCCGGTCATATAAACGGCAAAGACTATTTTCTAAATAACAGTTTTGATGCCGACAAAGCTAAATTATTCCTATGCGAAACTGCATTTTTACAAGATAATCATTTTTACTTTTTCGACTTCAAAGCCTGTAACTTTATTAATGATTATACCAATTCTTCTGATAAAGAAGCGGCCCTAAAACCTCTAACTTCGAAACTTGATAAATACTTGGCTTATTTAAGTAATTCGAAATATCGCGGTGCAATTTCTAAAGTTTTAGCAGCTAAAAAAGTTACGTTCTTAAGCGAAGATTTAGTTTTTGTTGTTCCCAATGAATCTGATATCGATTTATTGGAAGAAACTGGTTATTTAGAAAAGTTCGAAGACGCCAATATCAAAATCGCCACTTTCAACGACTTAATCGAGATCACTTTATAAAATGTCAAAAAGCAAAAATCGTAAACCGATCAATTGGCATAATTTCTCGCGCTTAAAACCGCTTTTCAAACCTTACAAAAAAGAAGTTTCACAAGCTTTACTCGCCCTTTTTGTTACAGCGGCGATGATATTATTTTTTGGCCGCGCCATCAAATGCATGATCGATTTTGGTTTCAGCAAAAACGATGTTCATTTATTGAATTTATCTTTACTAACTTTCATCGCCGGAGTTGTGGTAATGGCAGTTGCCGGCTATTATCGTTCTTATCTCGTCAACAGCATCGCTGAGAAAGTAATCGCTGATTTACGTAAAAAAGTTTACAGCCATATTTTACGAGTTTCGACCGAGTTTTTCGAAGTTACCAAAACCAACGACGTCGTTTCCAGATTGACGCTCGATACCGCTCTGCTTTACGAAACTATCAGCAGCACTTCGTCATTTTTATTGCGTAATTCCTTATTCTTTTTTGGTGGCATTATTTTGCTTTTTTACACCAGCGTAAAGCTTACTCTACTTACTCTCGCTTTGATTCCTTTGGCGATTGCACCAATCATTGTTTTGGGAAAACGTGTCAAAAATTTTTCAACTCAAACTCAAGCCGCCGCCTCTAAAACCGGAGCTCAAATCGAAGAAAGTATTAATGGTTTGAAAACCATTCAATCTTACCTATGCGAAGATAAAGAAGTTGGTAAATTTAGCGATTTATCAAACCAATACCTCAATATCTCTTTGCAGCGCATTCGCATTCGATCATTAATGGTTGCTTTGGTTATCGGAGCCGCTTTCGGCGCCATCGCCGTAGTTCTTTGGATTGGTGGTCATGATGTTTTAACTAATAAAATCTCAGCCGGCGAATTATCTTCCTTTATATTTTATTCGATAATTACCGCCGTATCTTTGGTTTCAATCAGCCAAATTGCTGGTCAATTACAAAGTTCTTCCGCTGCAGTTGCACGAATTTTTGAATTACTCGAGATCGAATCTCCGGTAAAAGAAACTAAAAATCCGATCAAATTTGTAACCAACAACGACATAACGATTAAATTCAACAACGTTGATTTTTCTTATCCCGCACAACCGCAAAATAAAATTCTAAACAATTTCAATCTCGAAATAAAAAATGGCGAAAAGATTGCGATTGTTGGTTCTAGCGGTTCTGGAAAAAGTACAATTTTACAACTTTTGTTGCGTTTTTATGACGTAAATTCCGGATCAATAACCATCAATGACCAACAAATTACTCAACTTGCTTTAGCTGATTTGCGCCATTGTTTTTCTTATATTTCGCAAGACTGCTTTATTTTTTCCGGCACTATTTTCGAAAACATCGCTTACGCTGATTCTAAGATAACTCGCACACAAGTTGAAAATTTGATTAAAAAAAATGCATCACTGCAATTCATCAATAGTTTAGACGATAAATTAGATCATTTTGTCGGTGAAAAAGGAGGAAAACTTTCTGGCGGAGAGAAACAAAGAATCGCAATTGCTCGCGCTATTTTAAAAGATTCTGCAGTGTTACTGCTCGATGAAGCAACTTCTGCGCTAGACAATCAAAATGAAAAGATAATCAACGATTTAATCACCAATTTAGGCAAAAATAAAACTGTAATAACCGTCGCTCATCGTCTTTCTTCAATCATAAATTGTGATCGCATAATTTTTGTGAAAGATCAACAAATCGCCGAAACTGGCTCACATCAAGAATTAATTGCTCGTAACGGCTTTTACAAAAAAATGTACGAAGCAGAAGAACTCACTAATTCAGCTTTATAAAAAATATTACATGTATGTCCAATTGACATACATGACAGGGATTGCCGCAAGGCGGGGGCGACTCATGTCGCGTTTCCTTATCACAAAGGGATAAAGGACAAATATTATTTTTGTGGGGCAAAACTTTGTTGCTGCAAAGACATCTGATTTGAATTCAGTTTTTGCATCATATCTTGAGCGCACAAAATAGTGAGCCTCTTTTGATCATCCGATAATTCGTTAAATTTATCTGCGATATCAAATTGACAAACTTTCTTGCAACTTTCACTAACCTGACAAACCACATCGGTTAAATCAACTTGCTGCTGTGCCCAAGCTGAATTGTTAAGCACCAAAAGAATTGCTAAAATTGAAAAAAATTTTTTCATAATTCACGAAACATAATGTGAGCATCAACATAACCTAAAGTTGCATGGTTAAAGCCCGAAGGAATTGTGCCAATAATTCTAAAACCAACAGATTTCCATAAATTCACAGCAGCTTCGTTAGTCGCAACCACAAAATTAAACTGCATAGCTTTATATCCCTCAGCCTTGGCCGATTCAATTGAGTGATTTGCCAAAGTTTTACCAACTCCTAAGCCACGCGTATTTTGATCAACAATATAGCTAGCATTGGCAACATGAGATCCGCGATCAACACGATTTGGACGCAACAAATATGCACCAACAATTTTAGCGTTAATTTCAGCAACGAAAGTTTTTGCCTCTTTCGCCATCCATTTTTCATGAGCTTCTTTAGCCGTTGTTTCAGCACGATTTACGTAAGTATCTCCTTTAGCAATGACATCTTTAAAAATTCGCCAAATTTCACTGAAATCTTGTTCTTTTGCTGCACGAATTTTTATCATTTTATGAAAAAATAATTTTATCAAAATTGTCGACGAAGTCTCACTATTACTTTGGAAACGCCGTACTTCATAATATTATCAAAAACCTATTGAGCACCTTTCTAATTATCAACCCAACCTTTTCTCTTAAGGAAGAATTCGTAGGAATCTTCAAAGGTGAAGGTTTTGTTGTCATCGAAGACGATCAATTTATTTGCTATTTCATTCAAAAAATGTTCGTCATGCGTTACCGTAACAACGGCACCTTCAAAAGTTTTAATCGCCTCTAACAAAGCGTCACAAGATTCCATATCTAAGTGGTTTGTCGGCTCGTCTAGCAATAATAAATTAGCGCCTTTCAACAAAATTTTTCCAAGCATCACGCGTGATTTTTCACCACCCGACAACACTCCTATTTTTTTATTGGCCAAATCTGAAGAGAACATCATATTGCCGCAAACCTGACGTACTCTGGTTACTGGCAGTTTTTCATCAACTTTTTGCAACTCTTCGTAAATCGTTAAATTGTTGTTCAAACGATCAATATTCATCTGACCAAAATAACCGATTTCAACTTTTGGATTACATTTGATGCTGCCATGAAGTGGCGCTAAATCTTGCGTCAAAAGCTTAAGCAAAGTTGATTTACCTTTACCGTTTTTACCGATAACACAGATTTTATCGCCATCAGCAACTTTGAACGACAGATTATTAATCAAACGATGTTCCGGATTATAGCCAAACGCCACATCTTCAGCTTCAATCATGTTTTCTTTACTGCCGTAAGGCTTATGAGTGAAGTTAAATTCCAAAGTTTCCACCGTTTCTAACTTCTCTTTCACCTCCTGTTTTTCTAACATTTTAGCACGTGATTGAGCGCGAGAAGCCATACTGGCTTTGGCTTTGAAACGGTTAATCCACTCTTCAGTTTTTTCACGTTTCTTTTCTTCGTTAATACGAGTTTTTTCGTAAATTTCTTCTTCAGCAGCGATCTTCTCTTTCAAGCCTTGGGTGTTTCCGGGAACTTTGCGGAAACCTTTACGGTGAATAATCAAAGTGTGCGTGATCACAGCATCCATGAAAGAACGATCATGCGTAATTAAAATCAATTCGCCTTCCCATTCTTGCAAAAATTCTTTCAACCAGCGAATTGAGTGAATATCAAGATAGTTAGTCGGCTCGTCGAGCAACAACATTTGTGGCTCCATCAACAACAATTTCGCCAAGTTTAATTTTACTTGATAACCACCAGAAAATTTCTTCGGATCTTTGTATAAATCATCGTAAGTAAAGCCCAAACCGTATAAAATATTTTCACCTTTCCAACCTTCATGTTCGCGATCTGGCGGCAGAACCGAACAAATTTCATCCATTACCGTTTCATGGGTAAAATGAATATGCTGTTCTAAGTGACCAATTCTATAACCGCGTGGAATTTCAACTGCACCTTCATCTGGTTCTAATTTTTTTAAAATTAGTTTCAAAAATGTTGATTTGCCGCTACCGTTGCGTCCAATCAAACCAACCTTTTCACGGCCATTGATGATAAAATTACCTTCCGAAAAAACTTCGTGGCCAGAAAATGAAATCGATAAATCTTTAACTCTAATCACTGAAAATACTGCTTTAAATTATTCTACTTGGGCAATTGCCGACAAAATCCAATTGGCGTTTGAGCCATATCTGACAAAGGTCCACGCTTCGGTTGTCATAACCAAACTACGATTGCCACCTTCAGCAATATAATCAGCATCTTGCGGATTTTTGCCAACGTTAACCATAAAATCAAAACTCGACCATTCAATCACCGCTGTTGCGTATTGCATTTCGCCTTCGCTCCAACTTTCTGAAATTTCAAGCATTGTGACATCAACATCTTCAACTTTATTCGCTAAACCTTGGCTGGCATTTTGCGCTAAAGAATCAGAAAAATATTTGGCCATTTCGGCAGTACATAAAGTCTTTAACGCCGTCATATCTTGATTAGACCACGCATTTTGAATGTCGACCAGCAAATATTGGAATTTATTTTTATCTTCGTTGCTGATAGCGATATTAGAAACTACTGGCTTGGTAGAAGCTTGTTGTGAAAAATTAGCACCAGAAAATTGGTTACCGAAACTTTGATTAGCAGTTTGGCAATTTTTCGATCTGGTAAAAAATTTAACTAAAGTCACTACCAAAAACGCTCCTGCCGCCATCATCAACAAATTCAGCATAAATCCACCAGAACCGCCGCCCATGCCCATTGCCGAAGATCCAAACAACATATGACCAAGCCAAGAACCCGCTAAAGCTGCGCCAAAAGTTGTTAAAAATGGGTTGCGCTGGAAAAAGTTAGGATTGTTATTTGGCTGCGCCGCTTGATTTGGCACGCCATTTTGATTGGCCTGATTATTAGAATTTTGCTGCTGATTCGTGCGCTGCATCGGCGCGTAATTTTTACCATTCGCTGAGCCACCTTCAAAAGTTTTGCTGCCACGCGAACCTTGATTGAAATAACTTGTTGAAGAACGAGAAGATGAACTTCTAGAAGAACGACCGCCAGCTCTTGCCAAAGACTCTTCCACAATTGCTGTAAAAAATAATGTTATAGCGATCAAAAAAATTGAAATTCTTTTTAACATTTTTAGGGACCAATTTCGTTTATTATTTTTAGGAAAATGACAATTTAATATCTCTGACTTCCTTTTCAAATTAAGAGAACTCAACATTAATCTGATCATTTTATAAATTAAACAAAACTATTCAGAGTATGAAGCTAAAAAAGTTAACTCCCGAAGAAGCTCGAGTTATTATTAATAAAGGCACCGAGATGCCTTTTAGCGGCGAATTTTTTGAAAATACTCGCGTTGGAAAATATTTGTGCAAACAATGCGGCAGCGAACTTTTTTCGACAGAAAGTCAGTTTGATTCTGGCTGTGGCTGGCCAAGCTTTGATGATGAATTTCCTAATTCCGTAAGAAAAGTTTTAGATCATGACGGCCGCAGAATCGAGATTTTATGCCAAAAATGTGACGGACATTTAGGCCATATTTTTCACGGCGAAGGCTTTACCACCAAAGACGCGCGCTATTGCGTAAATTCTATTTCACTCGATTTTGTTGAACTAAAAAAAGAAGATAATTTTGAAACTGCTTATTTCGCTGCTGGCTGTTTTTGGGGCGTAGAATATTTGTTAAAACAAGAAAAAGGTGTGAAATCAGTGCGTTCCGGCTATATGGGAGGTGATGTTGTAAACCCAACTTACGAACAAGTTTGCACTAAAAAAACCGGACATCTTGAAACTGTCGAAGTGATTTTTGATAAAACACAAACTGATTTTGAAACTTTAGCCAAAGTATTTTTTGAAATTCACGATCCGACGCAAACCAACGGCCAAGGTCCTGATATTGGACCACAATATCTATCCGCTATTTTTTATATCGATGAAACGCAGAAAAAAATTGCCAAAAAACTGATCAACATTCTTGAAGAAAAAGACCTGGAAATAGCCACAAAACTAATCGCCGCTCCAAAGTTTTGGCCAGCCGAACTTTATCATCAAAACTACTACACCCACAACGGCAAACAGCCTTATTGTCATCGTCGCGTCAAAATATTTTAATGATAAAGAACAGTTTTTACTTACAAATCAAACAACAAAAATTCTGAATTTTCTTCAGCAATAATTTTTAACTGCTGTTCATTCGTAATCGCTGCAGCGTCGCCTTTTGCAAGGGTTTCTCCGTTTACAGAAATTGTACCAGCAACCATTTGAATCCAAACTTTACGATTTTCTTTCATGGCAAAATCAAAATTTTTTCCCGCACTAAATTTAGCGACAAAAATTTCCGCATCTTGATTTATTGCAATTGAACCATCACGTCCCGAACCAGAAACTACTAGGACGAAATCATTATTGGCAAAATCTTGAAGGAAAGATTTTTGGCCATAACGCGGCGCAATTTCACGTAATTTTGGTAAAATCCAAATTTGCAAAAGATGAGTTTCACCATTTTTCTCATGATTAAATTCTGAATGAAAAACTCCGGTCCCAGCACTCATAATTTGTACTTCATTTGGCAAAATTGTCGAAGAATTTCCCATCGAATCCTGATGCGAAAGTGCGCCAGAAATTATGTAAGTTATAATTTCCATATTATTATGTGGATGCTTGCCAAAACCGGTACCAGCCGCGATGTAATCTTCGTTTATTACGCGCAAATTTCCAAAATGGATGTGATTTGGATCGTAATAATTGGCAAACGAAAAACTGTGAAAAGACTTCAACCATCCGTGATCTGCGTAACCACGCTCATTTGATTTTCTGATTTTAATCATAATTTCCTCTGAAAGATTTTTTAAAAAAGTTAGTTGCTATTAAAAAGTTAGTTACCCAAAGTAACTAGTAAAGATTTTTTATTTGTAAAAATTTCCAACTAACTTTTATCAAAAATTTATGAAAACTCTCGTCGTAAAATATTTACCAACTGGCTCTAACTCTAACACCAAAAAACTTTTAGATGTTTTTTTAGAAGAAACCAAAAGTCAAAATATTGAGACCCTAGATTTGCTCAAAGATTCAATGCCAATCTTTAACGAAGCTTCAATTCAGGCTTATTACAAAAGAAATTATGGTGGTCAAAAACTTGATGCGGTGGAAGCAAGAACGCTCGAAAAAAACGATCAATTAATCGCACAAATTAAATCAGCTGATGTTGTTGTATTGGCTTATCCAATGCATAATTTCGGCATTCCAGCTGCCGTGAAAGCTTACTTAGATGCGGTAATTTTCAAAGGCGAAACTTTTGATTACGGCGTGAAATCAATGGCTGGCAAAAAAGTTCTGACTTTATTCACTTCGGGCGGAATTTACTCGGAAGAAACTTTCAACTTCGACTATCCGAACTGGAACACCATCGCACTGCAATCAAAAGCAATGTACGGTTTTATGGGATTTGACGATATTGAAACTATCGGAACTTCACTGCGCGATGAAGCAACTGCCAGCGAAAAACTTGCTGAAGTAAGAAGCAAAGTGAAAACCATCATTGCAAAATGGTATAAATAACTAACTGCACAACACCACAAAACCCGCTTCGGCGCTGTAATCAGCTTTGCAAAATTTCTAAAAATATCGCGCCATATTTTTTAATTTTAGCTTCGCCAACTCCACTAATTTTCGCCATTTCATCTAAAGAATTTGGCTTGATTGTGGCCATCTCAATCAAAGTTTTATCGTGGAAAATCACGTAAGGCGGCAAGTTTTGTGCTTTGGCGATTTCCAATCTTTTAGCCTTTAGCTCAGCAAATAATTCATTTTCCGCGTCACTTTCCAAACTATAAACAGAACTTTTCTTCGACTTTTCTGCCATCACCGCTTTTTTATTTTTAACTTTGGCAACAATTTTTCGGAGCTGAACTTTTTCCTTATTGCGTAAAAAATCTTTGCCGACATCAGTAATTTTCAACGCGCCGTAGTTTTCCATATCAACACGCAAAAAATTCATCGCCACTAGCTGACGAAAAATACTATTCCACTGCACTTTCGAAAACTCTTGGCCAATGCCAAAAGTGCTGATTTGATCATGGCCGAAATTTTTGATACGCTGATCAATATTGCCGAGCAAAACATCAACTAAATATCCCACGCCAAAACGCTGCTCAGTGCGATAAACACACGAGATTGCCTTTTGCGCCGCAATAGTTCCGTCAAAGGTTTCAACCTGATTTAGACAATTGTCGCACTTGCCGCAAGGCGATGATTTTTCGTTGAAATATTCGAGCAAAATTTGACGACGACAAGTTGTAGCTTCGCATAAACCAAGCAAAGCGCTGAGCTTTTGATGCTCGATTCTTTTTTGATTTTCCGGCGCTTCCGACGCTTCAATAAAATTACGCTGCATCACCACATCAGCCATTTTGTAAGACATCCACACATTTGACGGCAATCCGTCACGTCCGGCGCGACCAGTTTCTTGGTAATAAGATTCAATATTTTTAGGAATATTTAAATGCGCCACAAAACGAACGTCGGGCTTGTCAATTCCCATGCCGAAAGCAATTGTCGCCACCATAATTACACCGTCGCGCAGTAAGAATTTTTCTTGGTTTTTGCGACGCATTTCTGCAGTCATCGAACCGTGATAAGCAAAGGCATTGAAACCTTCTTTGCACAACCATTGCGCCGTTTCTTCCACCGATTTACGCGACAAACAATAAACAATTCCGCTGTCATTTGGATGATTTTCTTTGATGAAATCGAGCAGCTGTTTGCGGCTGTTATTGCTCTCAACAATTGAATAAAAAATATTGGGACGATCAAAACTGCTGATAAAAGTTTTGGCATTTTGCAGTGCTAATTTCTCAACAATATCTTTACGAGTTGGATTGTCTGCAGTCGCTGTCAAAGCAATGCGCGGCACTTGCGGAAACTTTTGCGCCAACAAAGATAATTCCGTGTAGACCGGTCGAAAATCATGTCCCCATTGCGAAACGCAATGCGCTTCATCAATGGCAAAAAGTGAAATTTTAGTTTGTGAAATTAACTCTAAAAATTCCGCGCTTAACAAACGTTCTGGAGCGACATAAAGCAAATCAAGCTGTTGATCGCGAATCATATCTTTAATCACGCGCACTTCCGAAAAATCGATCGAGGAATTCAAAGCAGCAGCGCTGACTCCTAATTGATTCAAAGCGCTAACTTGATCTTGCATCAAAGCAATCAACGGCGACACCACAATCGCCATTCCTTCCAAACACAAAGCCGGAACTTGATAACACAAAGACTTCCCGCCGCCAGTTGGCATCAAAACGAAGCAATTTTTGCCAGCAATTATTTCGTTAATAATTGCTTCTTGTTCGCCACGAAATTTGTCGTAGCCAAAAACTTTTTTTAATATTTTTGCCGGTGATTTCATAAAAACTAAACTGCTTCTCCGGCCGCTTTGCCGCTGGCCCAAGCCCATTGGAAATTATAACCGCCAAGCCAACCAGTGACGTCCAAAACTTCGCCGATAAAAAATAAATTCGGTACTTTTTTGCTTTCAAAAGTTTTCGAAGAAATTTCATCAACCGAAATTCCGCCCGAAGTTACTTCCGCCTTGGCATAACCTTCCGTTCCGCTTGGAATAAAGCTCCAGCGATTTATTAAATCAGCAATTTCTTTGATTTTTTGATTTGATAAATCAGCTAAATTTCCCCCCTGATTATTTTTTTGATTAATTTTTTGGGCGAAAAAATCGGCCAAGTTTTTTGGCAAAAATTGTGTTAAAAAAGTTTGAATTTCTTGTTTTGGTTTCAACTTTTTTTCGTCAATTAATCGCGAATAAATATCGATTTCTGGCGTCAAATTTATCGAAATTTTATCGCCATGTTTGAAGTAAGATGAAATCTGCAAAATCGCCGGCCCGCTGATGCCGCGATGAGTAAATAAAATTCCTTCACGAAAAGAAATTTTGCCCAAAGAAACAATCGCCTGTATGGAAATTCCCGATAAATTTTTGGTCTGCGACAATAATTCTTCGTCAAAAGTAAACGGCACCAAAGCGGGATAAGTTTGCGTGACTTTAATTTTAAATTGGCGCGCCACGTCATAACCAAAACCGGTCGCGCCCATTTTCGGAATAGAAAGCCCGCCAGTTGCAATCACCAAAGATTGAGCAGTAACTTCGCCTTTTGTGGTTAGAATTTCGAAACTATTTTCTGATTTAGAAATTTTTTCAACTTTGCTTTCAAGCCAGATTTCCGTAGCACCTTGCGCGCATTCATCAAGCAACATTTGAATAATTTGTTTAGACGAAATATCGCAAAAAAGTTGGCCTAAAGTTTTTTCGTGGAAAGCAATTTGATGTTTTTTTACTAAATTTATGAAGTCTTGCGAAGTGAAGCGTTTCAAAGATGAAACGCAGAAATGAGAATTTTGCGACAGAAAATTTTTACTCGAGACATCTAAATTGGTGAAGTTACATCTGCCGCCACCTGAAATACGAATTTTTTCACCAACCGAACTAGCATGATCAAGCAACAAAACTTTACGACCACGCTGTGAAGCAGTAGCGGCGCACATCAAGCCCGCCGCTCCTGCTCCGATAATTACAACATCAAAATTATGCACCGAAAACTTGTTTAAAAATGTGATCAATATTTTTGGTGTGATAAGAAATGTCGAACAAAGATTCGAGTTTTTGAATACCCAATTTTTCAACCACTTCTTTGTCTGCTTTTAAAAGCTCAAGGAAGCTGTTTGATTCTCCTGCCCAAATTTTCATAGCGTTTGATTGCACGATTTTGTAAGCGTCTTCACGGCTAATTCCTGCTTCATCAATCAAAGTTAAAAGCACGCGCTGCGAGAAAACTAAACCGCCTAAACGGTCGAGATTTTTCTGCATATTTTTTTCGTAAACAGTCAGATTTTCAACCAATCCAACCAAACGATTCAAGGCGAAATCAAGCGTTACTGTAGCGTCTGGAGCAATCATCCGCTCAACTGAAGAATGCGAAATGTCGCGCTCATGCCAAGACGCGACGTTTTCCAAAGCCGGCACAACAGCGCTGCGAACAATGCGCGCCAAACCAGTTAAGTTTTCACTCAAAACCGGATTACGTTTATGCGGCATTGCTGAACTGCCTTTTTGGCCTTTCGAGAAAAATTCTTCCGCTTCTAAAACTTCAGTGCGTTGCAAATGACGAATTTCAATTGCCAAATTTTCAATTGATGAAGCGATTACGCCCAAAGCAGCGAAATAAGCAGCGTGGCGATCTCTTGGAATAATTTGGCTCGAAACTGATTCTTCTTCCAAACCCAATTTTTCAGCAACGTATTTTTGTACAAACGGATCAACGTTAGCGAAAGTTCCGACCGCGCCAGAAATTGCACAAACGGAAATTTCTTTTTTAGCGTCTTTCAAACGTTTCAAGTTTCTTTCGAACTCAGCGTAAAAGCGCGCCAACTTTAAACCAAAAGTTACAGGTTCGGCGTGAATTCCGTGTGAACGGCCAACACAAACGGTGTCTTTATGTTCAAAAGCGCGTTTTTTAATTGCAGCTAAAAGTCTTTCCAAATCATCAATCAAAATGTCAGAAGCTTGTGAAAGTTGTTTTGACAAGCAAGTATCCAAAACGTCCGAGCTGGTCATTCCGTAGTGAATGAAACGTGAATTTTCGCCAACTAATTCAGCTAAATGCGTTAAAAATGCGATAACGTCGTGCTTGGTTACCGACTCAATTTCATCAACACGTGCAGCGTTGAAAACACCACCAGCTTTGGCGAAATTTTCGCGAATTCTTTTCGCGGTTCCTGCAGGCGCAACTTTCAACTGTTCAAGTGCTTCCAAAGCATAAATTTCAATATCAAACCAAATTTGGTATTTGTTTTCTTGCGACCAGATATTGGTCATTTCACGGCGGGAATAACGAGGAATCATAAAAAATAGGAATTAGGAAGGTTAGGAAGTTAGGAGTTAGGAAATTAGGGTTATTAACAACTCCTAGCTCCTAACTCCTAATCTTATAAAATAAATTTCGATAAATCGGTTTTGTTCAAAATCAAATCTCCCAAATGTTCATCGACATATTTAGCATCGATAACAATTTTGGTTTTGGCTTTCATTTCACTAGCTTCAAAGCTGATTTCTTCCAAGATTTTTTCGAGCATTGTGTGCAAACGACGTGCGCCAATATTTTCAACTTCGGCGTTCACTTTATGCGCTAATTTAGCGATTTGATTGATGCCGTCAGCTGTAAAATTCAACGCAACATTTTCAACGCCGATCAAAGCTTCATATTGTTTGATCAAGCTTGATTCTGGCTCGCTTAAAATGCGCACCAAATCAGCTTCTGTAAGCGGTTTCAATTGTACACGAATTGGGAAGCGACCTTGCAATTCCGGCAACAAATCAGCAGGTTTTGCCAAGTGGAAAGCGCCTGACGCAACAAACAAAATGTGATCAGTTTTCACCAATCCATATTTGGTTGAAATTGTTGTGCCTTCGACAAGCGGCAATAAATCGCGCTGAACACCTTCGCGGCTAACATCAGCGCCAGAACCTTTCATACCAGAACGAGCGCAGATTTTGTCAATTTCATCGATAAATACGATGCCATCATTTTCAACTGAGCGCAATGCTGCTTTGATGATTTTGTCTTCATCAATCATTTTTTCTGATTCTTCATCAACCAAAGCTTTCATGGCGTCTTCAACCGTCATTTTAACTTTTTTCGTTTTGTCGCCGCCAATTGCTTTGCCGATCATTTCGCTGATGTTAATCATGCCAACTTGGCCACCAGGAATGTCAAAACTCGATGAAAAAGATGAACCGCTGTCAGCAACTTCAATATCAACTTCACGATCATTTAACTCGCCTTCTTCCAACATTTTTGAAAATTTATCTTTGGTTTCATCAGTTGCAGTTTCGCCAACCAAACTTTTCAAAATTTTCTTTTTAGCGTTCTTCTCCGCTTTTTCGTAAACTTCCTTTTTCTTTTCATTTTTGGAAGTTTTGATCGCCATTTCCACCAAATCACGGATGATTGAATCTACATCGCGACCAACATAACCAACTTCGGTAAATTTTGTTGCCTCAACTTTGATAAAAGGTGCGTTAGCTAATTTTGCTAAACGACGGGCGATTTCAGTTTTACCAACACCAGTTGGGCCAGCCATTAAAATATTTTTTGGGACGATTTCTTCACGCAACGGACTATCAACCAACTTACGGCGATAACGGTTGCGAAGGGCAATTGCCATAGCTTTTTTCGCATCAGTTTGACCAACAATATTACGATCCAATTCTTCCACAATTTGCTTTGGCGTTAAGCCCATAACCGCAGAAGCTTTAGTTTGTTTTTCTGATTTAGTTTTTGTCATTGGAAATTTCTTTTTTGGAAGTGTTGTTTACGCCGTTATATGTAGCGGCATTTAATAAAAATACCAGCAGCACAACCACAAAACTTGTAAAAAAAATTATCAGCAAAAATTTCATAAATGCGACAAAACTTCAACTATTGAGTCTTGAATATCGTTGATTCCGTAGCCTTTTTCTGAACTAGTTAAAATAATTTTAGGATGCGCCGCTGGCCATTTTTCGATTTCTTTTAAGATTTTTTCTTCCGTTTTTTTGGTTTCTGCTTGGCTCAATTTATCAGTTTTAGTCAATATAACCTGAAACGAAACCGCCACCGCGTTTAGCATATTGATCATATCACGATCTGATTCTTTCAAGCCTTTTATCGGATCAATCAATAAATATAAACGCTGTAAATTCGGTCTTTTGTGTAAATATTCCAAAGCCGTTCTTTGCCAATGTTCAATATGTTTATCTTTGGCTTTGGCAAATCCGTAACCCGGCATATCAACCAACACAAATCCTTGCGAAAAACTTTGAGTAAAACCATCAGCAACTTTGAAGAAATTCAACTGACGGGTGCGCCCCGGAGTTGAAGAAACTATCGCCAATTTTTTTCCGACAATCGCATTAATCAAACTCGATTTACCGACGTTTGAAGCACCGATAAAAGCAATTTCTGGCTCTTGGGATTTAGGAATTTGGCTATAATTATGCGCTCCAAACATGAAGTCGCAATTGCCGTTAAAGATTTTTTTCGCTTCTAATTTTTTCATTATTTTCCTTCCAAATACTCAATCATTTTTGCCGCGATATCGATGCCTGTAGCAGATTCGATGCCTTCCAAACCGGGAGATGAATTAACTTCCAGAAGTTTTGGTCCCGAATTTGAACGCACCATATCAACTCCGGCAACATCTAAACCAATTATTTTTGCAGCTTTAATTGCCAATTCACGCTCTTCATCAGTAATTTGGATTGCTCGTGCTGTTGCTCCTAAATGAATATTAGCACGAAATTCTCCTTCTTGCGCGACACGTTCCATTGATGCCACAACTTGGCCACCAACCACAAAACATCTGATATCTTGGCCTTTCGATTCTTTGATATATTGCTGCACCAGAATGTCTGCTTTCAAACTGCGAAAAGCATTAATTACACTTTCTGCCGCTTTGTTTGTTTCTGCCAACACCACGCCCACTCCCTTGGTGCCTTCTAATAATTTAACAACTAACGGTGCACTGCTGACAATCTTAATCAAATCTTTCGTATCATAAAAAGAGTTGGCAAAGCTTGTGACAGGAATATTCACGCCATGTTGCGCCATCAATTGCAAGGTGTGAAGTTTATCGCGCGATTTTGTAATAGAGTCTGAACCGTTCAAACATTTTATTCCCATTACTTCAAACTGGCGAACAATTGCTGTACCGTAAAATGTCAAAGCTGGTTTAATACGCGGAATCACATAATCGACATCACTTAATTTTTTATCTTCTTCGTAAAAAACCTCACAGTCATTAGGGCCCACTTTTATGTAAGCTTCGCCAACATTTACGAAAGAAATTTCATGACCGCGCGCAGTTGCAGCCTCAACAATCCTTTGGTTCGAATATAAATTGGGATTGGAAGCTAAAAGAACAATTTTCATAATTTAGTTAGATCATTACAGGGTTTAGTGGTGCGATAAAGTTTCAAAATTTCTTTGCGTTTAAATTTACCTTGAACGAATGATTTTGAAGGATCAACCAACATTTGCGCTTGTTTTACAGCGTCTCTGCCAAGCAACATTCTAAAAGCCATAGTATCACGATTTGCCAAAGTTATTTCGACGCAAATTTTGCTGTCGCCAATGCGCAAATCTGATTTTATGACGAATCTTTTTTCTTTCTTTCCTCCGGAATCAGAAACCATTCGGCGGTCAATAACTCGCGCCACGCAAGTGCGTACAAGTTTTTTATTTTTTTGTAACGGATGAATATCAAATTTCACATACTCAACATCTTCGATATAGAAATTTTCGATGTTGAAAGCGTGTAGCGCCGAAGTTTTCGCTCCGGTATCAATTTTTCCCTTAATTGCCGGTAAACTCAAACAATCAAGACCAAACCATTCTTTCCAACCAATGGTTTTTTTATTCTTTTTCATTTGCAGCGATTAACTTTGTAACAACTTCTAAATCTTCTTTGGTATCAACTGAAAGCGGATGCGCATCAACAATTTTAACAAAAATTTTAAAATCATTTTCTAAAGCACGCAATTGTTCCAAACTCTCGCGACGCTCTAAAATTGAAGGCGCAAGGTTGACGAATTTTTCCAAAGCTACACTTTTATAAGCATAAATTCCGATGTGATGATAATAATTTCCCGTCGCATCTTTTGAAAAAGGAATAGCTGCGCGCGAGAAATACAAAGCTTTGCCCAACTCTTCATCTTTGAAAGCAATGGCAATTTTTACAACGTTAGGGTTGTGAATTTCTTCATCATTTTTGATTTTTGAAGCGACTGTCGCAATGTCACAATCTTTGTTTTCAATCGCTGCTTTTGCTGCTTCGCGAATTACTTTTGGATCAATATTTGGCAAATCACCTTGCAAATTGACAATAACATCAAAATTTTCGCCGTGAAATTTTTTGTAAGCCGCGTAAATACGATCAGTTCCAGAAGGCAAATCCGGATCAGTAATAACAAATTTGCCGCCAAAATTTTTAACTTCATTGGCAATTTCTTCGCCATCACACGCGATTACAACATCACCCAAATTAGCAGCCAAAGCTTGTTCATAAACTCTTTGGATCATAGTTTTGCCGCAAATATCTGCTAAAGGTTTATTAGGCAAACGAGTTGATGCCAAACGCACCGGAATAATTGTTAAGACTTTATTGCTCATATTTTTAAAATTTTTTTGTAGTTCGAAATCAGCTTTTACAAGGCTTAGTTAAATTGAGTGAAAAAGATTTCTACAAATTTGTTGCATTTTTAAGAATGATGACTTTAATGCGCCGCTCCTTCCCGACAGTTAGTTTTTTAATAACTAATTTTTCAAATAAGTTTCTTATTTGAGCACGTAGCTCAGTCGGTAGAGCACCTCACTTTTAATGAGGTTGTCGTTGGTTCGATTCCAACCGTGCTCACCATCCCTTCATTATTTCAACAAACCAACGAAATATTTATTTTGCGCTGCTTACGCAGTCGCTTGGGGTTCGATTGAAATTTTATTTTGGCAATTGCTTCGCAACCGCAGGCGTGCTCACCATTCCTTTTTATTTCCACAAACCAACGAAATATTTACTTTGCGCTGCTTGCGTAGTGGTTTGGAGCTCGATTGAACTTTGATTTTGGCAATTGCTTCAAAACCCCAGGCGTCCTCAAAACTTTTTATTTTTTCTACAAAAAATTTTAGGCAAAAAAAATGGCCGTATTCCGTTGAGAGAATACGACCATTTCAAAATATCAAAGAGTTACGATCTCTTATTTTTTGTCTTTAGCGCGAGTTACCAAAGATTTTCTGCCACCTGATTGTTTTTGAAAGATTTGCAAAACTCTTTCCGCATCTTCAAATGGAACAGCAAAGAATGAGAAAGCGTCGAAAACTTTCACATCGTCGATTCGGCGTTGATCAACTTTGGTTTGCGATTGGATGAAATCAACCAATCTTCTAGCATCCATATTGTCATTACGACCTTTGGCGATAAACAAACGTGCCGTTCCTTTACGATCAACATAACCACGACCTTGGCCACCGATTGGACGATGTCCAGTAGCACCACGATCATCATAGTAGAAATCTTTATTCTTTTTGTAAGCGCCGATGTCGTTGATTTCGCTGTAATTGCTTTCATTTAATTGATCTTTGAAAGCTAATTTCAACAAAGCTGCCAAAGCAGTTTTGGCGTCAGAATCTTTCAACATATCTTCAGCGATTGGCTCTAAATCAGCGAAATTGCCGCCTTCAATAATTTCTGCCAAAGAGTTTTTGATGCGTTGTTTTTTGCTCTCAATTACTTCAGCAACATTTGGAACTTTTTGCTTAGTAATTTTAGCATTGGCCATTCTTTGAATTGAGGTCAATTTACGATATTCAGAAGGCGTGATCAAAGTGATCGCCGTTCCGGTTTTACCAGCACGACCAGTACGACCAATACGATGGACATAACTTTCTGGATCTTGTGGCAAAGAATAGTTGATAACGTGAGTTAAGTTGTCGACGTCAATACCGCGTGCAGCAACGTCAGTTGCAACCAAAATTGTGATTTGTTTTGATTTAAATTTGTGCAAAACTTTTTCACGTTGACCTTGCGATAAATCACCGTGAATTGCTTCAGCGCGACAACCACGGTTGGCGAGTTTGTGCGAAATTTCATCAGCATCAACTTTTGTGCGCGTAAACACCATACCGTAGAAACTTTCTTCAACGTCAATGATACGGAAAAGAGCTTCGAATTTGTCTGATTGCGAAACTTCAAAGTAAATTTGCTGAATATTATCACGAGAAATTTGCTCAGCCGCGACTGAAATAACTTCGTAATCATTCATATAATTTTTTGCCAAACGCTCGATGTGCGGTGGCATTGTTGCTGAAAACAAAACTGTACGACGTTGTTTTGGTGCCGCTTTCAAAATTGCTTCGATATCTTCAACAAAACCCATGTTCAACATTTCATCAGCTTCATCCAAAACGATGTATGACACTTTTGAAATATCTAAAGTTTTACGATCTAAATGGTCTAAAATACGACCAGGAGTTCCGACAACAATATCAACACCGCGTCTTAAACGATCAATTTGACGCTCAATTGGTTGACCGCCGTAAACTGCAATAATTCTGGTTTTTTGTTCTTCAGCAAAACTGCTCAATTCTTCAGTAACTTGAATCGCCAATTCGCGAGTTGGCGCTAAAATAATTGCCTGAACATGTTTTGAATGCGGCATAATGTTTTCAATCAACGGAATACCGAAAGCTGCCGTTTTTCCTGTTCCAGTTTGGGCTTTACCGATTAAGTCTTTTTTATTTTGAAGTAAGAAAGGGATAGTTTGCGCTTGGATTGGAGTTGGTTCTTCGAAACCTTTTTTGTGTAGTGAGTTAAGCATCATCTCGGAAAGGCCGAGATCTCTAAATTTAGCTAAATTTGTCATGAATGTATTTTTGTTTTTAAGTAGTGAATCTGCTGAAATCAGCAAAATCGAGCTCACTCTAGCCTCCGCCTTTACAATGTCAAATTGAGACTCGTTTATTTTAAAAATTGCTCTTAGCGCTAGTACGTTTTTTTTCAGCGCGCCGCTAGAAAACTTTTTGCAAAAAACTTACTGAGCTAAACGCAATGTTTAAAAAATCAAAAATCCTACTCCTTACCGCACTTTCATTCTTACCATACCTCAGCGCCTACGCTGACACACTGATCGACATTCATCCAGGATATGACAACGACTCTGGTGCTTTGGCAGTTACTTACGATGGATCAAAAGTTTTTATTCGCTCTGGTACAACCATCTTCGAATATGACAGCGGTTCTTTTACGGACTTATCTTCTGTAATAAATCTCACTAATCCATCATTTGCATCAGCTTCCTACGATGGCTTAACTCTGTCCCTCACTTATTCATCACAAGCTTACAAATATAGCTCTGGCACCATCACACCTTTGGGATTTTTGAATGGTGGGAATCATTCATTAGCTTACGGAATAAGCGGTGACGGAACTACCGTAGTTGGAAGCGCCAATGACTCTTCAAACAACTATTATGCATTTTACCATACTGATAATGGAGGTATGATAAACATGGGTACTTTAGGCGGTAATTATTCAGATGCTTATCAAGCTTCTTACGATGGATCTATTATCGTAGGATATTCAGCCAATGCTTCGAATTACGACAGAGCTATCTATTACACTAAAAATGACAATACCATGCATGACATCGGAACCTTCGCCGTAAATGGAGGAAACTACTCCTACGCTTACAATATCTCCGGCAATGGACAAGTTGTAGTTGGTGAAGCTTATCTAGCCGATGATTCAACATCTCACGCTTTTAAATACACAATCGGCGGCACAATGATTGATCTCGGCACCCTGGGTGGAGACAACTCATACGCTAATGATATTACTCATGATGGCACAATAATCGTAGGCGGAGCAGAAAATAGCAGCGGTCAATATAATGCTTTCAAATACACAGAAAGCGGCGGCATGGTTAACTTAGGAACTTTAACAGGAGGCACCAGATCTTACGCTGATAGTATTTCCGGTGATGGCACCGTAATTGTTGGTAATTCAACAGTTACCGGAGGAGACTCTCACGCTTTCCTTTACAACAACACCGTAGAAAACGCACCTTTAGTTGACGTCAACAACACCTACTCAGCCTTGTACATCAACGGTAAAAGCTTAAGCGCTTTAATGAACCTAAAAAGTGCTGTCGTGCGTTCCAACCTAGATCAGGAATGTAACAAATTCGGTAAAAATGGTTTGTGTATCGCCACCGGTTACCGCTACAGCAACATCAACGAAAGATCAACTCAACAACAAGCAGCCAACCTCCAACTTGGATATCTAGTCAGTCCAAATATCAAAGTTGGTATGATGTTGGATCAGGGAATTGACACTGCCAACCCTGTCAACTTCACCATGAAAGATTATAAACCTACAGCCAGCGCCTACGCCGTCTTCAACCAAAATCAAGATGGTCAGGGTTTCGCTCTGAAAGTTGGTGGACTCTACTCTAACAACATCGCCAACATTACCCGCACAACTCTAACCGACACCGAAGCCGGACTTGGTCAGGCAAAAATGACTACTCGTGGTATGTTGCTTGAAGCCTCTTACGCCAAATCATTGTCTGACGATCTATTAATCAAACCTTTCGTCGGTTTGCGTAAAACTGAAGTAAGCCGCAGCTCATACAACGAAACTCAAGGAGCAACATTCCCAATCAGCTATAACGCAATCACTCAAACTCTAAACACCGCCTCTGTCGGTTTGCGTGCTTTGCAAAAAATCAACACTCAACTAAGCACCTTCTACGGCGCTGGTTACGAGATAAACTTCAACAGCAAAATAAATGGTTATTCAGCCTACAACAGCACCTTGGGCAACTTCAACCTCGCCGCTCCAACCTTGCACAAAAACAACGGCTTCGTCAACGCCGGCATCAATTACGATGTAAAAGAAAATCAAAGAATCTCAGCAAGCTTATACTACGGCAAACAAGCCCTGAGCAACGCCAACTCAACAATGGGTTACTTGGCCTACTACTTCGGGTTCTAACGTAAATTCAGACCAACTATTTGAGAAATATTTGTAAAACCATCACGTTTTAATTTCTTAGATAGTTGGTTTTTTATTTTTTCCACCAAGCCAAAGCCTTGATAAACAAAAGCCGAGTAGATTTGTACTAAACTCGCGCCACATTTTATTTTTTCATAAGCATCTTCTGCTGAAGCAATTCCACCAACGCCAATAAGTGGAATTTTTCCTTCGGTAAAACGATAAAAATTCTGCAAAACTTCGTTAGACTTAGTAAAAAGTGGAGCACCACTCAAGCCACCAGTTTCGTTTAATTGGGCGTTTTTCAAATTTAAATTACGGTCAATTGTCGTGTTAGAAATTATCATGCCATCAACTTGGTTTTTGATGACGATAGCAGCAATTTTTTCTTGCTCTGCAACAGTCAAATCTGGGGCAACTTTCAGCAATACTGGGTGATTTTTTTGTGTACGATTTTTCAGCTCATTTTTTTTGCTCATAATCGCTGCTAAAAATCCGTCTAAATAATTTTCATTTTGCAGATCACGCAAATTTTTGGTATTAGGCGATGAAATATTTACCGTGATGTAAGTCGCTTGTTGGTAAAATCTCTCAAGCAGGGGCAAATAATCGTCCAAAGCCTCTTCGGTATCTTTATTTTTACCGATATTAATACCCAAAGGAATTGCAATATGTGGAGTAATTTGCGCAATATTTTCTGCAAAATTATCGGCTCCTAAATTATTAAAACCCAAACGATTAATCACCGCTCGATCTTGCTCTAAGCGAAAAATTCGCGGCTTGTCGTTACCAATTTGCGCTTTCGGCGTCACCGTTCCAACTTCAACAAAACCAAAGCCGAATTTTTCCAACGCCAAAGCAGTTTCCGCATTTTTATCAAAACCCGCCGCCATGCCGATTGGATTTGCAAAATCAATGTTCCACAACTTTTGTTGCAAATTTTCGTAACGACGATTTAGCGCAAATAAAGTGGCTGTTTTTGGACAAAATTTCAAAAAATTAATTGCAGCATTATGAGCAACTTCGGGATCCATTTTGAAAATTAATGGACGACAAATTTGGTAAAAATTCATAAATTATTTTCGTTATTATTTTCAATTTTACGCGTTCCCAAAAGCAATAAACAGGTGCTGATTGCGACAATAATCAATATTACGTCAGACGAACGCTTTAATAAAAAGTTGTCCGCCAACTTATCCTTTAACTTTGCTTGTTTTTTCTCATTCACTTCGGCGCGCGCTTGCACTTTATCGACCCACTCATCGCCATCACTGGTCATTTTCTTTCCCAAGTAAAATTTACGTACCGAAATATGAACGGGATGAGATGGCAGCAACATCGGATTCATCATAATTTCATCTTCTCTGTCAGTTCTTTTGTCAGAGATTTTTTTAGCAATTTCTGAAGTGTTAATTGCAATAACAAAAAAAGCAGAAGCAATTATTGCGATAAAGTTCAGGGCGATAAAAGACTTCAGCAAAAACTCTTTATCACGAAAATTTAGCGAGATTTTTTCAACACTAGAAAAGATCGGATTAGTGTTTGAAATCAAATACAACAACACCATCGAGTAAGCAACCAAAGCCAAAACTATTTCTTTAAAACTATGATAGCTGGTGATCGATAAGCTCAAAAATAATATCAACACCAAATGCGCAATTATTAACGTCGTAACAACTGTGGTACGAGTTCTGACAAAGAAGATCGCCAAAAAACTCAACACCACAAAAGCTAACGCAACAATGATTTTGGCGTCAAAAAACATGCGTGATTAATCTCTTAACAACTCGTTAATCGAAGTTTTCGAACGAGTTTTTTCATCAACTTTTTTCACAATAACTGCAGCATAAAGCGAAACATCTTTGTTACCCTTTGCTGATGCAATATTACCAGGAACGACAACTGAGTAAGCTGGAACGCGTCCGTAAAAAATTTCACCAGTTTCGCGATCGATAATTTTTGTTGATGCGCCAATGTAAACACCCATCGAGATTACCGAACCTTTTTCAACGATTACGCCTTCAGCAATTTCAGAACGCGCACCAATGAAACAATCATCTTCAATAATTACTGGATTTGCTTGAAGTGGTTCTAAAACACCGCCGATTCCAGCACCGCCAGAAATGTGACAATTTTTACCAATTTGCGCGCAAGAACCCACTGTTGCCCAAGTGTCAACCATCGTGCCTTCATCAACGTAAGCACCCAGATTTACAAAAGATGGCAATAAAACTACACCTTTCGCGATATAAGCTGAGTAGCGCACCACAGAACCCGGAATCGCACGAAAACCAGCTTTACGGAAATCTTCTTCTGTCCAATTAGCAAATTTAAGCGGAACTTTGTCGAAATAAGTTGAAGCATCTCCAGCCAAAGATTGCGACTTACTTAAAAAGTTATCATTCAAACGGAAGGACAACAAAATCGCTTTTTTGATCCATTGATTAACTTGCCAATGATTTTCGATTTTTTCACAAATTCTAATTTCTCCGCGATCAAGCATAGCCATAGTTTGCTCAACTGCTTGGCGCACTTCACCTTGAGTTTGCAAATTAATTTCAGCACGATTTTCAAAAGCTTGCTCAATGATTTTTGCAATATTATTGGTCATTTTTTTTACGTTTTAAAAATTGAATAAGTTGAGGAATTTTTACTGATAAAACTTTAGCGCTAAAATAAGCCAAAAAGAAGATGGTAGCAGTAAAGATAATCACCAAAAGCAAAGTTGTTAAAATGTCGGTTCTAACTTCATAACCCAACCATTTTACGATTATCGAGCCATTATTGTCCAAAAGCCAAACTATCGAGGCCGCAATAAGCGCAGCAACAAAAAGGAATCGCAGTGTTTTAAACATACTAATTTAAGGTTTTTAAGTAAGATGAAATATCTTCGTCAATTTTTTTGACTTCTGCTGCAGAATTGAGTTCATTAAGGAAATTAACTAAAATTTCGTGATAGTTTTGATCCAACATTAGCAAAGCTTCTAAAGCTTTTTCGTAATTTTCTTCAGCTAGTAATTTTTCAGTTCGAGCGATAATGCCGTCGACATCGTTGGGATTTTTTCCGTCAACTCGGCGCACTACAATCAGTTTAGAAAGATTGTGCAAAACTTTGGCAAAAATTCCTGTTTCTGAGTTACTAGTTTTAGTTGCGATAATTTCTGGGATGAGCTGATCAAAATCTGCGCTAAGCTTCTTGTTATAGGCATAGTTTTTCAAAGAAATACGCATTTTCGCGATTTTTTCCTGCAAGTTTTGATCACTTGAAGTCAGCATCTCAAAGTTTTTCAGATGGTTTTCATAGGCTTCACCAACAAACAATCTTTGTCGAAATTCAACATAAGCGAAAACGATTTTGATTAACTTTTCGTGACTTTTATATTTTGTGAATTCAAGGCGCAAACTCTGGGTTTCTTGCTTTAAATCATTGATTTGTTGCTGATTACGCAACAACATTTTATAGACGAATTCCGCGCCTTTTTCTTGAATTTCGCTTAAAGGAATGTCCGATAAATTCTCATGTGAACCACTTTTATATTCTTCCGCTAAATCAAAAATTTCGCTTTCGATATTGTCGAATTTACTAACTTCAGAAGTAGCTTTCAATTTGCGCGCTTGTTGGATCTCGAAGTGCCTTAAGCCAAAATATCCAACAAAAAGAATTACGAACAAAATCGCAGTTCTTTTGATAGAAATTTTTTTCTTTTTCGGCAGCTGATTTGGTTGATCAGTCATAAAATTTTTTCAATAATGGGATTTCTGCAAAAGTAGCACAATTATCAAAACCTTGATTACGTAGCGAAAACAAGATTTTTTCGCTAAAGCACAATATTTTTGATGATTGGAAATATTCGAGTAAGTTGTGTTTTTTTACCAACTCACAAAAGTGACGAGCACTATTTTTAGAGTAGAGTAATACAAAATCAAAGTGAAGATTTCGCTTAATTTGATCTAAAAATTCTGGTGAAAAACTTCTTTCCTCGACGATACGATAAGACGGAATTTTTTCTACTTTAAGACCATGAATTTCTAGCTCTACTTTGAAATCAAGGGTAACAAATTCTCCACAGAAATAAAGCAATTCCGGTGCTTTTTGCTTCATTAAATCTTGATCTGCGAGAATCAGATTTTTTAAATCTTCGGCTGAACTATTTTCAGCAATACAAACGTTTTCAAAGCCATTATTAACAAATATTTCTGCGGTTTTTTTACCAACTGCAAAAACTTTAACTTCTTTATCAATTCCAAAAATATCTAACGCGTCAAAAGCAACTTCAGCAGCATTTCCACTGGTTAAAATTAATGCCGCAACTTTGCGTTTTGGAAGTGATTTTAAATATTCTTTATTAGCCTTTTGCACTCTAAAAGTTGGCTCAACCACAACGTTAAAATCGTTTTCTTCTAAATGTTTGACGATTCTCTGCGCTTGATCTCGTGGCCTAGTTATTAATATCGTTTTTTTCATAGGATTTATCCGGAAAATTTTATTGCCATGTTAAAAAGCAAACTTATTGTGCCCGCCCTTCTCTTTGCAAAGACTTCTGCACAAAATCTCTCACAAGGGAATAAGCTGTAACAAGTTTTTAAAGATCAAATCAAAACACAAATCAAAAATAACATGAATATTCATGAATATCAGGCTAAAGCCCTGCTTAAAAAATTTGGCGTTAACGTTCCTGAAGGCCACGCCGCTTTCGACGTTCCATCTGCTGTTGAAGCTGCAAAATTGCTTGAAGCTGCTGGTAACAAAGTTTTTGTAGTTAAAGCCCAAATCCACGCTGGTGGTCGTGGTAAAGGCGGTGGCGTTAAAGTTGTAAAGTCAGTTGAAGAAGTTAGAGAAAAAGCAGCTCAAATTCTAGGAATGACTTTGGTTACTCATCAAACTGGTCCTGAAGGTCGCTTGGTAAAAAGACTTTATGTAGAAGCTGGTTCAAACATCAAAAAAGAATATTACCTTTCTGCAATCGTTGATCGCAAAGCTAAAACTATCGTATTCATGGCCTCAACTGAAGGTGGTATGGATATTGAAGAAGTTGCCGCCCACACTCCAGAAAAAATCGTCAGCGTTAGCGTTGATATTGCAGCTGGTATCCAAGCTTTCCACACTCGTAAAGTTGGTTTTGCTTTAGGTTTCTCTGGCGACACTTTGAAAAAATTCCGCAAATTGATGATCTCATTGTACAACGCTTTCGTTGCTACTGATGCTGCTCAAATCGAAATCAACCCATTGGTTGAAACTGCTGAAGGCGAAATTTTCGCTTTAGACGCTAAATTCGGTTTCGACGATAACGCTTTATACCGCCATGATGATCTTCGCGAATTACGCGATTTAGACGAAGAAGAACCTTTGGAAATCGAAGCTTCTAAATACGATCTAAACTACGTTAAAATGGACGGAAAAATCGGTTGTATGGTTAACGGTGCTGGTTTGGCGATGGCTACTATGGACATCATTAAACTTTACGGTTCATCTCCAGCAAACTTCTTAGACGTTGGCGGCGGCGCTACTCGTGAAAAAGTTACTGCAGCATTTAAAATCATTTTGTCTGATCCAAACGTTGAAGGAATTTTAGTTAATATTTTCGGCGGAATTATGCGTTGCGACATCATCGCTAACGGTATTTTGGAAGCTGCAAAAGAAGTTAATTTAAACGTTCCGTTGGTAGTTCGTCTTGAAGGAACCAACGTTGAATTGGGTAAAGAAATTTTAGCTAAATCTGGTCTAAATATCATTTCAGCTAGCGATTTAGCTGACGCCGCACAAAAAATTGTTGCCGCTGTAAAATAATTTCAAACTAAACAAATTTAAAAAATGTCAGTTTTAGTAAATAAAAATACCAAAGTTATCTGCCAAGGATTCACTGGATCTCAAGGTACTTTCCACTCTGAACAAGCTGCCGCTTACGGCACTAAAATGGTTGGTGGTGTTACTCCCGGAAAAGGCGGAACTACTCACCTTGGATTGCCAGTTTTCGACACAGTGTTTGACGCTCGTAAAAAAACTGATGCCAACGCTTCAGTAATTTACGTTCCACCTCCATTCGCAGCTGATGCAATTTTGGAAGCAATCGATGCAGAAATCGAGTTGATCGTTTGTATCACTGAAGGCATTCCTGTTTTAGACATGGTTAAAGTTAAAAAAGCTTTGAGCGGTTCTAAATCAAGATTGATCGGACCAAACTGCCCAGGGATTATCACTCCAGAAGAGTGCAAAATCGGTATCATGCCAGGTCACATCCACAAAAAAGGTTCAATCGGTATTGTTTCTCGTTCAGGAACTTTAACCTACGAAGCAGTTCACCAAACTACTAAAGCTGGTTTAGGCCAAACTACTTGTATCGGTATCGGTGGCGACCCAGTTAACGGAACAAATTTCATCGACTGTTTAGACATGTTCTTGTCTGACCCTGAAACTCAAGCCATGATTATGATTGGTGAAATCGGTGGTTCTGATGAAGAAGAAGCCGCTGAGTTCTTGAAAGCTGAAGCGAAAAAAGGTCGCAGCAAACCTTGTGTTGGCTTCATCGCTGGTCGTACAGCTCCGAAAGGCCGCAGAATGGGTCACGCTGGTGCCATAATTTCTGGTGGTAAAGGCGGTGCTGAAGACAAAATCGAGGCTATGAAATCAGCTGGAATCGCCGTTTCTGACAGCCCTGCTGCTCTTGGCGAAACTATGCTAAAATTGCTAAATAAGTAATTCTTTCAGGGTAATGTAGATTACCCTGAACCTAACACCACAAAACATAAGGAGAAAAAATGGAAGATCGTAAAAAAGCTTTAGAAGCCGCATTATCACAAATCGACAAACAATTTGGTAAAGGTTCAGCAATGAAATTTGGCACTAAGCCAATTTCTGATATCGAAGTTATCCCAAGCGGATCACTTGCTCTTGACCTTGCTTTGGGCGTTGGCGGATACCCTCGTGGCCGTATCATTGAAATCTACGGACCAGAATCTTCAGGTAAAACTACCTTGACATTACACGCAATTGCTGAAGCACAAAAAGCCGGCTTGTCTTGCGCTTTCATTGACGCTGAACACGCTTTTGATCCAGCTTACGCTAAAAATTTAGGCATCAATTTGGATGACATGATCATTTCACAACCAGACAACGGTGAAGCTGCTTTGGAAATTGCCGACACTTTAGTTCGCTCCGGCGCGGTTGATTTAATCATTATCGACTCAGTTGCCGCTTTAGTTCCGCAAGTTGAACTTGAAGGCGGTATGGGCGACAACCAAATGGGGCTTCAAGCTCGTTTGATGAGCAAAGCCTTGAGAAAATTGACTTCTACAGTTTCAAAAACCAACGCTACCGTAATTTTCATCAACCAAATTCGTATGAAAATCGGTGTAATGTTTGGTTCTCCTGAAACTACAACTGGTGGTAACGCCTTGAAATTCTATGCTTCTGTGCGTTTAGATATTCGTCGTGGCACTGCAATTAAAGACCAAGAAGAAGTCTTGGGTAACGAAACCAAAGTTAAAGTAGTTAAGAATAAAGTTGCTCCACCTTTTAAAACTGCAGATTTCGAAATTATTTATGGTGAAGGTATTTCTCGCGTTGGAGAAGTTATTGACTTAGCTGTTAAATACGAAGTTTTAGAAAAATCCGGCTCTTGGTATGCTTACAAAGGCAGCAAAATCGGCCAAGGCAAAGAAAACACCAAAAATTATTTGAAAGAAAATCCAAAAATTGCTGAAGAAGTTGAAAATGCCATTCGTGAAAAACTTGGCGTTGCAAAAGCAAAAAAATCATCAGCAAAATCTGAAGAAAATTCAGCCGAAAAGAAACGCAAATCTGCTGAATAAAAAAGTTGCTCTGTCAGAAAGTCGGTTCTAAAGTATCGACTTTCTGACTTACACTTACACCAAAAAATTTTACCAAACTCAAATTAGTCGCATTCACAGCAACTAATTCTCTCATACATTGCACCCGTAGCTCAACTGGATAGAGTATCTGACTACGGATCAGAAGGTTAGAGGTTCGAATCCTCTCGGGTGCGCCACTTACTCCC
>JACCDX010269039.1_pt1 | contig 72149 bp, 70 predicted proteins | sample 7449681 | NCBI WGS metagenome assembly JACCDX01 (sample SAMN15323450, study PRJNA562643) | freshwater metagenome | isolation source: river surface water | place: USA:Blue River Watershed | collected 2017-08-18 | reverse complement strand
TTGTTTGGTTCCGAGCGCTTTGGCATGCGCAATGAAGATGTCTACAAGGCCCACGTGTGCTTGCAAATCCCCACCACCCCTGACTTTGGCTCGCTCAATTTGGGGGCGGCGGTGCAGTTGCTGGCCTACGAATGGCGTTTGGCCTTGGGCGGTTTTGCACCCAGCGCCACGCCAGCGGCCACCGATGGGGCCACACCCGCCGATGCGGCCAGCGTGGCGGGCATGCTCAAACACTGGGAGGAGGCCTTGGTGGCGGTGGGATTTTTGGACCCGCAGGCCCCCAAAAAACTCATGCCCCGTTTGCAGCAGTTGTTCAACCGCGCGGCACCCACGCCCGAGGAAATCCACATCCTGCGCGGCATCGCCAAAAGTATGTCGCAAGCGGCCCAGGCCAAAAACGGGGACAAGCGATAAACTCTTCCCACATGTTTGCCCGAATCCAATCCGATATCCAGTGCATTTTGGACCGCGACCCCGCTGCCCGCAGCCGTTGGGAGGTCCTGACCTGCTACCCCGGCCTGCATGCCCTGATCCTGCACCGCTTTGCCCACGCTTGTTGGGGCCTGGGCTTGCGCTGGTTGGGGCGCTTTGTGTCGCACCTGTCGCGCTGGTTCACGGGCATTGAAATCCACCCGGCCGCGCGCATTGGCGAGCGCGTCTTTTTTGACCATGCGATGGGCGTGGTGGTGGGCGAGACGGCTTCTATTGGCGACGGCTGCACCATTTACCAAGGGGTCACTTTGGGGGGCACCTCTTTGTACAAGGGCACCAAGCGCCATCCCACCTTGGGTGTGGATGTGGTGGTGGGCGCGGGGGCCAAGGTGTTGGGCGGCTTCACCGTGGGAGATGGCGCGCGCATCGGCTCCAACGCGGTGGTGACCAAGCCTGTGCCCGCCGGGGCCACGGCGGTGGGCAACCCGGCCCGCATCATTTTGGCCGATGCCCAGGCCGATAACCTGCGCGAGGCAGCGGCCCAGCGCATGGGCTTTTCCGCTTACGGTGTCACCGCCTCTGACGATCCCATCAGCATGGCCTTGCGCGGCCTGATCGATACCTGTGCCCGCCAAGAGCAACAAATTGCCCAGCTGTCCCTGGCCATCGAGCAATTGAGCAGCGGGCAAAAGCCCGATACCCGCAGCCTGGGCTTGTCCCCATCCACCAGCGAGACCGAAAAACTCAATCGATTGATCGAATGAAAGTCCTCAAAATCCGCCCGGTGAGCATGACGCTCCTGTGGGAGATGCGGGGGTGCTGGGGTGGCGAGCTGGAGTACACGATTGAGCAGTTCGGCCTGATGATGCCGCTGTTCAAAACCCACCTGACCATCACGCCACCCAGCTCCGAAGACGGGCCCTGGTACTTGAATGCCGATGACCACAACGCCTTGAATTTAGACAATTTTTCGGCGTTCTCAGATGCCTTGCTCTACCACCTGGTGCATGATGCCCAGTTGCTGGCTTTCAACACCCATGAATCGCACGGCGGCGAGCCCTTGGTGCTGCATTTCGGCGAGGTTTACTTCGAGCTGTGAACCCCGCCAGGGCGGGGTGGCCGCGAAGGTGGCGGTCAATTTTGCGCGGTGGGGCGCTGGGCCGACTTGGGGCGAAACGCCTTGCACACCGCGTCGTGGGTTTCCAGGTAAGGGCCGCCAATCAGGTCGATGCAATAAGGCACAGCGGCAAAAATGCCATGCACCAAGGTGTGGCCCTGTTCGTCTTTCAGGCCTTCCAGGGTTTCCGCGATCGACTTGGGTTGGCCGGGCAGGTTGATGATCAGGCTGTTGGCCCTCACCACGGCCACTTGGCGCGACAAAATCGCCGTGGGCACAAAGCGCAGGCCAATTTGGCGCATTTGCTCTCCAAAACCCGGCATTTCCTTGTCGGCCACGGCCAAGGTGGCCTCTGGGGTGACATCGCGCTTGGCCGGTCCCGTGCCACCGGTGGTCAAAACCAGGTGGCAACCCAGGTCCACCAGCTCCACCAAGGTTTGGCTGATCAGCGCTTGTTCATCGGCGATCAAGCGCGGTTCCCAGTCAATCGGGTTGCGCAAGGCCCGGCTCAACCAATCGCGCAACGCGGGCAAGCCTTTGTCTTCGTAAACGCCGCTGGAGGCACGGTCACTGACCGACACAATGCCAATGCGAACGCGGTCCATGGGGGGCTGGGGGGCAGGGGCTTCAGACATGGGGGGTTTGGAGATGGGATTTGATCAGGGCAAACAGCTCGCGAAAAGCGCGCCCCTGGCGCGGTGCCGTGCCCTGTGACACGGATTTCGCATCGCTCAGGTGGTCTTTGCGCGCTTGGCGCACCAAGGCGCGCAGTTGCTGGATATCGGTATCGGGGTGTTGGGCCACCCATTCGTCCAGCGCGGCATCGCCATCGATCAGGCGCAGCCGCCACTGCTCGGCCATGTGCAGCGCCAGGGTTTCGCTGGCACTGCCGCTGTGCTGTTCAAACAAGGCATCGCGCACCGCTTGCAAGGCTTCTTCGGGCAATAAGCGCATGAGTTTGCCAATGAACTGCATTTGGCGGCGACGGCCTTCAAAATTGGTGATGCGCCGCGCTTGGTCCAAGGCATCGGCCAGTTTTTCGTTCACATGGCCTTGGCTGGTCAGGCGAAGCATCAGGCCGCTGCGCAAACCGAGCAAATCTTCGCCAAGTTTTTGCAGCTCAGCGCTTTCGCGCTTCAAGTCGGTCTTGCTGGTGCCTTCGTTGCCTTTGGCTTCGCGTTTGAGGGCCAGGTCTTCCTCGCTGCCTTCGGCCACGAATTGACCTCGGACAAAGTAGCCTTTTTTGGGTTTGCGTGCCATGGGGTGTGGTTTTGTATCCGGGTGAAGGGGCTTCGGACCTGGGGCAAGTATCATAGCCGCCGCTATGCACCATACCCCCAAACGTGGCAGCCGCGCTGCCAACACCCCGACCGAATACGCCGCATTCAGCCACCGCAGAGACCAATTTGAGGCCTTGGTCGACCATGCTTTGGCGCATGCCAAAAAACTCGGTGCCACCGATGCCGGTGCCGAGGCCTCCGAGGCCTGTGGCCTGAGCGTGTCGGTGCGCAAGGGCGAATTGGAAACCGTGGAGCGCAACCGCGACAAATCGCTGGGGGTGACGGTCTATCTGGGGCACCGCCGAGGCAATGCCAGCACATCCGACTTTTCCATGGCCGCCATCGAGCGCACGGTGCAAGCCGCGCACGACATTGCCCGCTTCACCGCCGAAGACCCGATGGCCGGTCTGCCCGACGAGCGCGACATCGCCCACCAGCCCATGGATTTGGACCTGTTCCATCCGTGGGACATCACCAGCGAGCAAGCCGCCCAATTGGCCTTGCGCTGCGAGGCCGCTGCTTTGCAAACCGATGCCCGCATCGTCAACAGCGAAGGCGCGTCGGTGTCGGCCCAGCACAGCCATTTCTTCAGCGCCCACACCCGGGGGTTTCGGGGGGGCTATGCCAGCTCCCGCCACAGCCTGTCGGTGGCCCCGATTGCCGCCACACCGGGCCAAGATGACGACATGCAGCGCGATGCCTGGTACACCTCGATGCGCCGCGCCAGCGACATGGCCGCGCCCGAGGCGGTGGGCCGCTATGCGGCCGAGCGCGCTTTGAGCCGCTTGCGCGCGCGCAAACTGGCCACCACCGAATGCCCGGTGCTGTTTGAATCGACCTTGGCGGCTGGTTTGTTGGGTTCATTCGTGCATGCCATCAGCGGCGGTTCGCTCTACCGCAAAAGCAGTTTTTTGCTCGACAGCTTGGGGCAGGCGGTTTTTCCAGCGCACATTCAAATCCACGAAGACCCCCATGTTTTGCGTGGCAAAGGCAGCTCGCCCTTTGATGAGGAAGGCGTGATCACCCGACCGCGCAAGGTGGTCGAAGATGGCCGCGTGCAAGGGTATTTTTTGAGCACCTATTCGGCCCGCAAACTGGGCATGCCCACCACGGGCAATGCCGGGGGCTCTCACAACCTGAGCCTGACCTCCCAGCAAACACGGGCGGGCGACGATTTGCCCGCCATGCTCCAAAAATTGGGCACCGGCTTGTTTGTCATTGAGTTGATGGGGCAGGGGGTCAATGCCGTCACCGGTGACTACTCGCGTGGGGCCAGCGGTTTTTGGGTCGAAAAAGGTGAGATTGCATTTCCTGTGCAAGAAATCACCATTGCTGGCAACCTCAAAGACATGTTTGCCGGCATCGAGGCGGTGGGGGCCGATGCCTACAACATGGGTGCCAAGACCGTGGGCTCGGTGTTGGTCAACCGCATGATGGTGGCGGGCAGCTGAACCCCTTGCCCGCAGAAGCTTTGGCGGCTTTGGCCGCACTGTGTTGGGCTTTTGGCAGCTTGTTCTCGGCCACCGCTGCCAGCCAATTGGGGGCTTTTGCGTTCACCCGTTGGCGCTTGTTTTTTGCACTCATTTTGTTGTGGGCCGTGTCACTTTATTCCGGTCAGTGGCGCAGCCTGGACGGGCCCAGCGTGGCTGGCTTGGTCTTGTCGGGTTTGATCGGCATCTTCATTGGCGACACCGCTTTGTTTGCCTGCATGAACCGTTTGGGGCCGCGCCGCAGCGGGGTTTTGTTTGCCAGCCATGCGCTGTTTTCGGCCTTGCTGGCCTGGCTTTTTTTTGGTGAAACCCTGTGGGGTTGGACGCTGCTCGGGGCCAGTTTGCTGGTGTCGGGCGTGATGGTGGCCATCGCCTGGGGCCGGCGCGGTGGCGAGACCCATGCCTGGGAGAACACCCGGGGCAGCATCTTCACCGGTGTGTGCTTGGGGCTGCTGGCGGCGCTGTGCCAATCGGTGGCCACCTTGATGATCAAGCCCCTGATGGTCTCGGGCATCGATGCCATCTCTGCCTCGGCGGTGCGCACCAGCGCCGGTTTTGTGGCCCATGCGGCTTTGTGGTGGGCCGGTGTCCGCTGGGCCCAAGTGCAGCAGCGCATGACCCTGAAAACCGCTTTTCACACCTGGGCCAGTGCCACCATCGCCATGGGCGTGGGCATGACCTTGATCTTGCAAGCCCTGAAAACCGGTGCGGCCAATATGGTGGGCTTGTTTTCCTCACTCTCACCGGTGTTGTTGCTGCCCTTGTTGTGGGTGATTTACCAGCGCAGGCCCGCTTGGGGCGCATGGTGCGGGGCGTTCATGGCCGTGGTGGGCTCGGCCATGATCTTGCACGCATGAGGGCGCTGGCCAGGCCCAGCGCACACCGACCGGGTTGAGGTCAGTTGGAAGGGTCTTGCTTGTGCAAGGCCACCACGGGGCTGGTTTTTTTCCGGAAGCGGATGTTGAGCATCTCCACGCAAACCGAGAAAGCCATCGCAAAGTACACATAGCCTTTGGGGATGTGGTGGTCAAAACCTTCAGCGATCAAGACCACGCCCACCAACACCAAAAAGCTCAAGGCCAACATTTTGATCGAGGGGTGGGCGGACACAAAGTCGCCAATGGCTTTGGCAAAAACCATCATCAGCACCACCGACACGATCACCGCTGCAATCATGATTTCAATTTGATCCACCATGCCCACGGCGGTGATGATGGAGTCCAGCGAGAACACCATGTCGATCAACATGATTTGAATCAGCACCGATGCGAATGTGGTCTGCGCCACGGAGGCCTTTTGGGCTTCAAAGCCTTCTAGGCTGTGGTGAATTTCAGTGGTGCTTTTCCAGATCAAGAACAAGCCGCCCACGATCAAAATCAAATCGCGCCCGGAGATTTCTTGGCCGGCAATCGTCACCAAGGGTGCCACCAAGCCCACGATCCAAGACAAAACCAGCAGCAAGCCCACCCGCATGAACATGGCCATGAACAAACCAATGCGTCGGGCCAACTCCCGCTGCGCGGGCGGCAATTTGTCAACCAATATGGAAATGAAAATGATGTTGTCAATGCCCAGCACCAGTTCAAGGGCGGTGAGAGTGGCAAAAGCCATCCAGGCTTGGGGAGAGGTCAGTAATTCCATGGCCAAAGGTCAGAGGTGGTTGCAGTGCGTGGTTGATGGACAACCCGCGTCGGTGGGAAGGTGCGACTGTGCCATAAGTCCAAAGTCCCCATTTTGGGCTGGGTTTGGGTGCTGGCGGGAGGATCGATTCAGAGTGCCGAACTCGTCGCCTTTCCCTCTGCGCTGGCCCTCGCCCAAGCGTGTTTGGCGGCCAAATGGCCAAAGGTCAGGCCGGGCCCAATGGTGATGCCGGGGGCCGGGTACACGCCACCCATGATGGAATGCATGTCGTTGCCACAGGCGTACAAGCCTTCGATGGCATGACCGTCGCGGTGGAGGACCCGCGCATCGCCGTCGGTGACCAAGCCGGTGGCAGCGCCAATGTCCCCGGGGTAGAGGGCGATGGCATAAAAGGGGCCTTGGCGCAAAGCACCCAAGCAGGGATTGGGCCCTGGCCAACTGGCATCCCCATTGGCACGCTGGTAATCGGTGGTGCCGCGTTGAAAGTCCTCATCGTGGCCGGTATCGGCGAATTGATTGAACCGCTCTACCGTGGCCAACAATTGATCTTGGGGCATCTGGAGTTTTTTGGCCAAGTCTTGCAAGGAGGCACCTTGCACCAAGTAGCCGTCTGCCAAAAAGGGTTGCAGCCCTTTGCCGCCAGGGCGAACCATGCCCAGGCCATAACGGCGCAGGGCAGGGGCATCGCACACCAACCACGAGGGCACACTGGGGGCTTGGTGATGGTGTGATTGCATGGCCAGGCCAAACAAATGGTAGGAGGTGGATTCATTGACAAAACGCTGGCCCTTGCCGTCAACCGTGATCATGCCCGGCTTGCCCCTGTCCATCACAAAATGCGGAAACACGGCGGTAGAGCCATCTTGGCGTTTGCGAATGGAAACGGGGGCCCAAAAAGCATGGCTCAAGCCGCCAGTTCCCAATTGCCCGCCCGCTTGCAGCGCCAAATCTTGAGCGCTGCCTTTGTGACCAGGACCTGCCGGGCACCAAGTTTCGTTTGCGCCGGGCAGCATGGCGGATCGGCGCGTGGGGTGTCGGTTGAAGCCGCCACTGGCCATCACCACGCCACCTTTGATGCGGATGCTGCGCTCGGTGACTTCTCCATGGGTGGAGGTTTGGCGCAGCACCAGGCCTTCCACACGCTTGCCGCTTTGCAGCAATTGTGTGACCTCGGTTTGGGTGACCACCAAACCCTTGCGCGCCAAATAGCTGTAGAGCATGCGGGCGATCAAGGCATTGCCCATGACCAAACGGGTGCTTCGCGGGTGGAACAGTTTGTCCCAAACATGGCGAGCGATGAGCTGAAAACCGTGTCGGAAAGAAACCCATGACTGGGTCAGGCGCAGCAAGTGAAAGATATCGTCACGGTCGACCATCATGCCGCCCAAAACGGTGAACTCTGGGATTGGCGGGCGTATCAGCGTCAAATTGGGGCCCAATAATTTCCCATCAAATGGTTGGGGTTCAATCGCCCTGCCGTTGAGCACGGAGCCTTCCAGTTCCGACAGGTAGTCGGGGTGCAAGGGCCGCACTTGGAACTGCAAGGCGGACTGCGCTTCTAATTTTTCAATCGCACGCGGTCCTTGTTCGATGAATATTTGCCTCAAAGCAGGGTCCGATCGGTCGCCCACCGCATGGTTCAAAAAGGTGGCCACACGCTCGGGGGTGTCGCTGGGATTGACTTGCAAGCCGCGCTGGGTGCCGGGCACCCAACAGGTCGCAGCCGACAGGGCGGTGGTGCCGCCCACATGGGCCGTGCTTTCAATCAACAGGACCTTGGCACCATCCAAGGCCGCATTCAAGGCGGCCGATAAGCCAGCGCCGCCAGAGCCGATGACCGCCAGGTCAAAGGTGTCCTGCTCGTTGATGTGTGCAAGGGTGGTATCAGCGCGCTGCTGCAGTGGTTTCAGCGGGTGGGTCATGTGATGCAATCAATGGCGGTGCAATAAAAAATCCACCATGAGCTCGCGAACTTGGACAAACATGTCTGCGCCAGTGGTGGTGTTGCAGCCTTTGGCACGCGCGGCCGCAATCAAGGGTGGTATGGCCGGTGCCGTGATGACGCAGCCAATGAACATGTCGGCCGTGATGGCCTCGACATCGATGGGGCTGGGATCCCCCACATTCATGCCCATGGGCGTGGCATTGACCGCCACATCAAATCCAGTTGGATTGGCGCTGCCACTGTAAACATGGCACATCATCAAGCTGTTGAGGCGGTTGATCAGCGATTCACGCCGGGTTTTGTTGGCATCGTGGATGGCCAACTCTTTCACACCAGCCAGGACCAGGCTGTGGGCTATGGCTGAACCAGCGCCGCCAGCCCCCACCAGCAAAGCTTTTTTGTTTTGGAGATCAAAACCCTTGGACGCGATGGCTTTGACGTAGCCCAGCCCGTCGAACATATCGCCGTGCCAACTGTGGTCTTGGTTGCGGCGCATCGTATTGACCGCCCCCAGAAAATCAGCGCGCGCCGAGCGGGTGCTGCACAAGGCGTGGCAATCAAACTTGTGTGGCACGGTGACGATGACACCATCCACATTGCGGGCCCGTGAAACCCCTTCAAACCAAGGCTTCAGGTCTTTGGTGGGCACTTGGGCGGGGATGCAAACGGCATCGGCACCGTTTTGTTCAAAAGCCAGGGTCATGCCAAAGGGCGATTTCACTTGTGCAATGGGGTCGCCAACGATGATGTGAACGCGTGTGGCACCGCTGAGGTTTTCGAGCATGGCAGATGGGTTCTGGGAAAAAGATGGGGTGATTCTAACTAAATTGGAATGACGTTCCAATTTTGAATTTGATTCAGATCTTGTGATAAAGTGCGATCTGCATCACATCCATTGGCAATCCGATGAGCGGCGTACTTGAAAGAACCTTGGGCATCTTGGAACTCTTGTCCCATGAGGGGCAGGGCGTGGAGTTGGCCGTTATCGCTGAGCGACTCAATATGCCCAAAAGCGCGGCCCATCGTTTGCTGGCCGATCTGGTTCGCTATGGCTATGTTCGGCAAACCCGCGACATGGGCGAGTACCTGTTGACCACCAAGCTGGTTTCTTTGGGCCTGAGCTTTTTGAGCAAAACAGGGGTGGTCGACATTGCACAACCCTTGTTGGATCGGCTGGCTGAGCAAACCGGTGAATTGGTTCGCTTATCGGTGGTGGACGGAGACCGCCTCACCTGGGTGGCTCGCGCGCAAGGTGCACGACAAGGGTTGCGCTATGACCCGGACATGGGATCGATTGCCAGGCTCAGTTGCTCCTCATCCGGCCTGGCCTGGTTGTCCACCATGACCGATGACGATGCTTTGGCCTTGGTGTCCGCTCAGGGCTTGGGTCTGCCCAAAGATTTTGGGCCCAATGCCCCGAGCAGCCTGAAGACCTTTCTCAAGGCCTTGCAAGAAACGCGCAAACAAGGCTTCAGTTTGACCGAAGAAACCTATACGCCTGGGCTCAACGCCATGGCTGCGCCGGTGGGTTTGGCGGGTCAATTGCCCATGGGCACCATCAGCGTGGCGGGCCCTTCTTCGCGCTTGACCCGAGCGCGCATGCTGGACTTGGCACCCCTTGTTTTGTCTTGTGCCCAACAGTTGGCCATGGCCAGTGGCGCATCTCCCTTGTTGGCCAGTGGTGTTGCCAAGGTGCGCTTGCAACCCATTTATGCCGCTTAAGGGTTTTGACGTGGTGAAGCGGACTGGTTCAAACATGGGGGAGACTAATGCCTCGCCAGATGAGGCAAGCACGCCACCTTGGGACTGTGATTTTCTGGTGGTGGGCTCTGGGGCTGGGGCCCTTTCTGCGGCGGTGACGGCAGCCCATTTGGGCTTGAAAGTGATCGTTGTGGAGAAGGATGCCCAATTGGGCGGCACCACCGCATGGTCCGGCGGTTGGATGTGGATTCCACGAAACCCTTTGGCGCTCCAAGGGGGTTATGCAGAGCCCATTGAAAAACCGCTGTCATACCTGCGGCATGAATTGGGCCAGCACTTTGAAGCGCCTCGCGTGATGGCTTTTCTATCCAACGGCCCCCGAATGGTGCGCTTCTTTCAGCACCACACAGCGCTGAAATTCATTGACGGCAATGCCATACCGGACTTTCATGGCCAAACGCCGGATGCGGCGCTCGGCGGTCGATCGGTATGTGCCGCCCCCTTTAACGGACGTTTGCTCGGAAAACACATCCATTGGCTCAAACCCCCTTTGCATGAAACCACGCTGTGGGGCATGGGCATCGCCGCGGGTGCCGATATTCGTCATTTTTTCAATGCGATGCGCCAATGGGACTCCTTTGTTCATGTGGGCAAACGGGTATTCAGGCATTTGTTCGATGTTTTGTTTTTTGGCCGAGGCATGCATTTGGTCAATGGCAATGCCTTGGTGGCCGCTTTGATGCGCTCCGCGCTGGACAAGGGTGTGGAGATCCGACCCAACAGCCCAGCATTGCGCTTGATCACCGAGCAAGGTGCTGATGGACCCCCCAAAGTCATCGGCGCAGTGGTTCAGATGCAAGGCCTGGAGAAAAGCATCCGGGCCCGAAGAGGCGTGTTGTTGGCCACTGGTGGGTTTCCCCATGATGCGCAACGCAAACGGCAATTGCTTCCCCATGACCCCACTGGCCTGCGGCATTTCTCGGCCGCTTCTAGGGGCAACACCGGCGATGGATTGGGCATGGCGGAAGCGGTGGGGGCCGTGGTGGCCCATGAATTGAAGCATGCCGCCGCCATGGCCCCGGTGTCATTGGTGCCCCATGCAGATGGGTCCGTGACCCATTTTCCGCATTTGATCGAGCGGGGCAAACCAGGGCTGATAGCGGTCACCCGTTTTGGCAAACGCTTCACCAACGAGGCCGACTCTTACCATGACTTCATGCAAGGCTTGATCAATGCCTTGCCCGAGGGTGAGGACATTCAAGCCTGGTTGGTGGTCGACCACCGCTTTATTCGCCGCTGGGGCTTGGGGGCTGTCAAGCCCGCGCCAATGCCCATGCAGCCGATGTTGGCCAATGGCTATTTACAAAAAGGGCACACCTTGTCGGAGCTGGCTTTGTGTTGCGGCATTGACCCCGAACAACTGCAAACAACAGTTGCACACTACAACAAGATGGCGCACAACGGCTTTGACCTTGAGTTTGACAAAGGCCGCACCGCCTACAACCGCATGCAAGGCGACAGCAACCACACGGGGCCCAACCCTTGCATGGCCCCCTTGCAAGACGGACCCTTTTACGCCGTCAAGATTGTGGCGGGCAGCTTGGGCACTTTCGCAGGGCTGAAATGCAATGAACATGCGCAAGTGCTCCATGCCCAAGGTTTGGCGATCAGCGGCTTGTACGCGGGCGGCAACGACTTGTCCAGTGTGATGGGGGGCCATTACCCCAGCGGTGGCATCACACTGGGGCCCGCCATGACCTTTGGTTTCTTGGCGGCCCACCACGCGGCCCAAGTCTCGCCAGAACACGCTGGCGACAGGTATCCATTTTTCAAAAGGACTGCACCCATGTACTACGAACTTGCCGTGATGACACTTCCGTTTGGCACCGCTGCCCAAGCCGCCATCAACACCCAAACTTTTTGTGCCCAAGGCCAAGGCGAGTTGCTGGGTTGCTGGTTCAGCGACATCGGTGTTTTGAATCAAATGTGGGTGTTGCGCGGCTTTGATGACTTGAATGCATTGCAAGCAGAGCGTCAACGCACCCAGCAAAACGCCAGCCCCTTTGGGTGTGGTGATTTTTTTGTGAGCTTGGAGCAAAACAGCTACCAAGGTTTTCCTTGGATGAAGCCTGTTCGGCCCAGTGCAGAAAGTGGCATCCAAGGGCCTGTGTATGAAATTCGAACCTACGGCATCAAGCCGGGCGGCGTTCAGCCCACCATTGACCTGTGGGAGCAGGCCATTCCTGCACGCGAAAAGTTATCGCCCTGTGTCGTTGCCATGGTGGCTTTGGACGGGCCGTTGCGGTTCACCAATATTTGGGCTTATCCCTCGCTGGATGCGAGGTCCAAGACACGTGCCGATGCCGTTGCACAAGGCATATGGCCGCCCAAGGGAGGTCCAGCGCATTTGACGACCCAAATGGTGTCCACCATTGCCTTGCCCACCGCTGTCTCGCCATTGAAGTAATTGCCGGGTTTTTTCCCATGCGCACCTATTCGCTGGCTTATTTAACGGCAAATGCTTGCACGGTTCCACAGGCCATCGATGTGGCCGCTGAATTGGGCTACGGATTTGTGGGCCTTCGTTTGCAACCCAATGCCCCGGGTGGCCCTTATCAAAGTTTCATGGATTCGCCAACGATCCGGCGGGAAACAATGGCCCGGTTGGCCGATACACCCGTGCAGGTTTTTGATTTGGAAATCATTCGCATCGGCGAGGTGTTTGACCCATTGGCCCATCGCCCCTTGTTGGAGGCGGGTCAATCCTTGAATGCTCGTGCCGTGTTGGTGGCCGCTGATGACACGGACGAACACCGTTTGGCGCATCACTTCGCCCAACTGTGTGAATTGATGCAAGCCTATGGCATCACGGCGGACCTTGAATTCATGCCATGGACCGGGGTGAAACATGCACAAGCTGCCATGCGGGTCATCGGTCTGGCGGGCCATCCGCCCAATGCCGGCATTTTGGTGGATGCCTTGCACTTTGGGCGATCCAACACCACTTTGTCGGACATCACCGCCATTCCCAAGCCATGTCTGCACTACGCTCAGATCTGTGATGCGACGGCCGGAATGCATTTCAGTACTGAAGAACTGATCCACACAGCCCGGCAGGAGCGGCTTTTGCCAGGCGAGGGATCGATCGACTTGCAGGGGCTATTTGCCGCTTTACCGCAGGACATTCCCGTCAGCATCGAGATTCCTAATTTGACGCGATCCCAAATGTTGGGCGACAAAGCTTGGTCGGCATTGGCATTGAAGGCCACCCGCCAAGTTTTGGGCGATGTGGACGCTTAGGCCTTACTCGGCCCCCACCAAACCATTCTGTATGGCTTCAGCCCTGGCTTGGACCGCTTGGCGTTGCTCACTGGTCATGCGGGTCAGGTTTTTGAGTTGCAAGGCCATGCGGACATTGTTTTTCAACAAGGGCTCGTTGCGCATCAAGAAGTGCCAATACAGCGTGGTGAAGGGGCAGGCTTGGTTGCCTTCCCTGAGGGCTGGGTCATAGCGGCAGTTGGCGCAGGGGCCGCCCATGCGCTGAATGTATTTGCCTGTGGCCGCATAGGGTTTGCTGGCCATCAGGCCTCCATCACCAAATTGCCCCATGCCCAAGGTGTTGGGCAATTCCACCCACTCCACCGCATCCACGTAAACGGCCAAATACCATTCGTGCACTTGGCGGGGGTGAACGCCCAGCAACAAGGCGTACAAACCGGTCACCATCAAGCGTTGGATGTGGTGGGCATAGCCATGTGCCAAGGTTTGGGAAATGGCGTCTTTCATGCAGGCCATATCGGTTTGTCCGGTCCAATACCAAGCTGGTAAATCCTGTTGGGCATTCAAGGCGTTGCGCTCGATGTAGCTGGGCATTTGGGTCCAATAAATGCCACGCACATATTCCCGCCAACCCAAAATTTGGCGGATAAATCCTTCGGCACTTTGCAAGGGCACATGCCCCTCGCGGTAGGCCACCTCGGCCGCTGCCACCACCTCGCGGGCATTCAACAGCTTTAAGTTCAGGGCGGCTGACAGTTGCGAGTGGTACAGCCAAGGTTCGCCCGGCCACATGGCATCTTCATAGCGGCCAAACAAGGGCAAACGCTCTGTGATGAAGCGCTCCAGGGCCTGCAAAGCCTGTTCGCGTGTCACAGGCCAAGCAAAACTTTCCAGTGTGCCCGGGTGCTTGGCAAACCTGTTCTCCACCAAGCGGATCACATCGCGGGTGATTTCATCGGGCTCAAAGGTGGCGCGCTGGGGCAAGGCACCGGGCCCTTGTTTGCCAAAAGACTCGCGGTTGTCGGCATCAAAGTTCCATTGGCCGCCTGCGGGCTGGCCCTCGTTCATCAAAATGCCATGGCGTTGTCGCAGTTCGCGGTAAAAATATTCCAGCCGCAATGACTTTCGGCCCTTGGCATGGGCGGCGAAATCGGCCACGGTGGTGAAGAAATGCCGGTCGGCGCGCACCTCCAAAGGCAAGCCAGCGGCTTGAACCGTGGCTTTGATGTGGTTCAAAACCCGGTGGTCGCCAGGCGCGGTCATGACCACGCTGTGGGGCTTCAAGCGGGCCAAGTCGGCTTGCAAAGCATCGGCCAGCCCGAGGGGCTCATCGGCCTGGGACTTGGAGTCCAGTGTTCGGTAATGCAGCGGTCGGCCCAAGGCCTTGAGGTGCTGGGCAAAGTGCCGCATCGCACTCAAAAACAAAGCAATGCGCTGTTGGCTCGACCACACATGGGTGGACTCTTCCACCACTTCCGCCATCCAAACCGCGTCTTGTTGTGGATCAAAGCCATCAAAGGCTGCGGCATCGGCATCGAGTTGGTCGCCCAGCACCAGCACCAGTGTTCGCAGTGGTGTCATGGGGCGGTCCATGCCATGGGGTTCATGGTTTCTTTTTCCGACATGCGTCAGAGCAATACAACACCTGATCCCAGTTTTTGGCCCAGGATTTTCTCCAGGTCATGGGGCGTGCACACACGCTGCACGGCTTGGTGGGCAAAAACTGCTTATTGCCTTTGAATGGTTTTTTCACAGCAAGCCCGCCGCAATATTGATGGTCAATGCCAGGATGGTGGTATTGAAAAAGAAAGCAAAGGTGCAGTGCAACAGGGCCACCCGCCGGACCCTGCTGTCGGTGAAGGTGACATCCGATGTTTGGCCAGAACACCCAATGACCAGGGCGCAATAAAGAAAGTCCCAGTAATCCGGGTCTGGTGTGCCTGGGAATTGCATGATGTCCCTGTTTTTGGCGTGCCTGGTGAGGTAGAAGTCGTGCGCGTAATGCATGGCAAACAAGGTGTTCATGAACAACCAGGATGTCAAAACCGTGGCGCTTGTGAGCGACAGGTGCCAAACCTTGGTCATGCCCGTCATGTCTTTGACCACCACCAACTGAGAGCCAATCGCCAGCAACACGGCGATGGCACTGGCCATGACGGTCAGCACAACAAACCCATAACTTTTGATGTGGCCGCGTGAAAAATTGGCCGCCCAAGCCTGGATGTGATGGCCCTGTTTGCGGCTCATCATGTGGAGTGTCAGTGCCAAATACACCATCGAACCAATGTTCCATGCCAACAAAAACCGGGTGGCTGGATGGTGTGCGATCGAAGCAGGTATCAGCACCAAGCTCAAGCCTGCGGTGGCCCCTGCGATCCAGGCCAGCAAACGATTGTGGAACATGCGATAAAAATGCTGCAAGGTGGGCATGGAATGATCACTCATGGGGCTCAGATGAAAAACCAACTCAGGTTGGGGTCAATGGGAGTCGCTGGAAAACGCACAAGCGCTCGCCGATCCCGTGAGCCGGATTTGAAACGTGCTGTGGTGGATGTTGAATTGATGCAAAAGTTCCTCGGACAACTGGTGCAAAAAATCGTCCCCCGGGTGGCCGCTGGGCATGACCAAATGGGCGGTGATGGCCGTCTCGGTGGTGCTCACCGACCAGATGTGCACATCTTGAACCTGTTGAACCCCGTCCAAACCATTCAAAAAAAGCTGCACTTGTTGCATGTCAATGCTGGGGGGCACCGCTTGCAAAGCCATGGCCAGCGCTTGGGTAAACATTTGCCAAGTGCCCACCACAATCACGGCCGATACCAGCAATGTCAGCAGCGGATCGATCACCGCCCAACCGGTGACCATCATCAATCCCGCACCCACCACCACGGCCGCCGAAATGGCCGCATCCGCTGCCAAATGCAGGTAAGCGCCACGCATGTTCAAGTCGGTCTTACCCCCGTCCATGAACAACCAGGCGGTAAATCCGTTGATGACAATGCCCACACTGGCAACGATCATCACGGTCGACTCCTCGATGGGGTTGCTTTCATGCAGTCTTTGCAAGGCCTCCCATGACAGGCCACCGGTGACGAGCAGCAAACTCGCTGCATTGAGCAAAGCCGCCAAAATGGTGGAGCCTTTGAGCCCATAGGTGAATTTGTGATTGGGCTCTTTTTGGGCCAGCCGTGTGGCGGCCCAGGCCAATAAAAGCCCCAGCACATCGCCAAAATTGTGCACGGCATCTGCGATCAAGGACAGTGAGTTGGCGTAAATGCCAAACAACCACTCGGTGATCACAAACAACAGATTCAATGACACGCCGATGGCAAAGACACGGTGGTTTGAAACCGGTCCATGGGCGTGGCCATGGGAGCCGTTATCGGAATGCGCGTGGTGGTGTGACATCGAAGGCAAAAGTGCGCCACTCAAGGCAATTGGATTTGTGCCAATTGCGTTTGAATTCTTTCTTTCATGGCGGGCGAAACACCCATGTCCAAAGCGCGTTGATAAACCGATTTGGCCTCTGCCGGCTTGTTGAGTGCTTGCAGCGACACCCCCCAGCCCACCAGCCATTGGGGGTTGTCGGGCGATATCTTCAATGCGGCCTGATAGTTGTCATTGGCCTCTGCATGCAGCCCTTTGCTTTGCAGCACAGCCGCATTCAATGCCAAATAAGGGGCTTTATTTTGGTTGAAGCGAAGGCCTTTGCGCAAGGTTTCCATCGCGGCATCGATATCGTTTTTTTGGATTTGCAGGTGGACCAGTGAAATCCAAAATTCGGATTTATCCGGTGCTTTTGCAATCCCTTCTTGCAAAACAGCTTGCGCCGCATTGATTTGCTTGGCATCGAGCAGGGTGCGCACCAATGCTTGCCGGGCCTCGAAATGCAAGGGGTTTTGTTGCAATGCTTGCTTGAGCAAAGCTTGGGCCTCAAGTGTTTGCCCATTGCGCAACATCGGCAAGGCATTTTGGAAGGATTGCTGTGCCAATTGGTTGTCGCTCGGGGGCTCAGCGGGGCGCTGCGCAGGTGCGGCTGGCGTGCTGGTTTCAGCCACGGTGGTCACAGGTTCTTGGGCGGTTGGCGCGCTCTCAGCGGTTGGGCTGTCGGTGGCTTGCGCAAGGACCACGGGCGGCTCCGCCGCCACTGGCGTGGGTGTGGGCTCGTTTTGGGTCCAAAACCACATCAGTGCACCCAAGCCCATCGCTGCCAGTCCAGCCAAAATGGGTTGGAGGGGCAGTCGAATTTTTTGAATGGACTCGGTCTCTGCCGCTGCCGTCCACACGTGAAACCAGTTCACCTTGGTGCTGTGCTGTTGAAATGCCGCCAGCATGGCTTTGTGGGCCAATATGTTCACCAGGCGAGGTATCCGCCCCGTTTTCACTTTCAGCAGCCAAAAAGCTTTGGCGGTGAACAAGCGCTGGTGTGCGTAGCCAGCCACCTTCAGGCGGTGGCTGACATATTCGTCCAGCTCTTGAACCTGCAGGGGTTGCAGTTGCAAGGCGTAGGTGATGCGCTGTTTCAGTTGGCGAATCGATGGCGAATTGAGCTTGGTGTCGAGTTCAGGCTGGCCAAAAATCACCACTTGAAGCAGTTTGTTTTTTTCGGTTTCAAAGTTGGTCAAAAGCCGCAGCGCTTCCATGCTTTCAATGGGCATGGCTTGGGCTTCATCCAAGCACAGCACCGCTTTTTTGCCACTGCGGTAAATGTCCAACAAGCAAGCCTGAATCTCTTGGTGCAGGTTTTGTACTTCCACATAAGGTGACAAACGTGCGCCAAACTCGGTGGCAATTTCTTGCAGCAATTCCTTGGGTTTGAGGTAGGGGTTGGGAATGTAGGCCACTTGGTACTGGCGGTCCAAGCTGTTCATCAGCTTGCGGCACAACATGGTTTTGCCGGTGCCCACTTCACCCACAACTTTGACGAATCCCTCACCATTTTGCATGGCGAGCTGCAATTTTTGCAGGGCCAGTTGCGATGCTTGAGAGGAATAAAAAAACTCCGTGTCGGGGGTGATCCCGAACGGAAACTCTTTCAATCCAAAATGTTCAAGGTACATGCTGCTGGGCTGTCAAAAAATAAAGCGATCAGATAGCGCACGTGACACGCTGATGGAATGAAGTCTCAGAGGCGATCGGGATACATGCGTTTCCAAAAATCACACTTGTGAATCGCAGAGGCATCCACCGTTTTGACCGCATGGGGTTTGAATTGCATCACTTGATCGGTGCGGGAATAAAGCGGCCAGGTGGCTGATTGCGGGGCTTTGGGAACACCGTGCCGCGCAAAGTGGGTCCAGTAAGCCACCATGGTGGTGGCCAATGCTTGCGAAGCCGGTGGCAAGGCAGGCGCGTTGATTTTGCTGTTGTTGGACATGTTCGGAAACAAGTAATTGAGCTCCGAAGAATGCACGGCACCCAGCTTGAAACTCAAGGCTGGTTGGGTGGGAACGCTGACACCGGAGACCAAAGCGTTGTCATCTGCAAATTCAAACATATACAGCGGTTGCGACTTGGCGATGGCTTGACCGGTTGCCAACAACAAACAGGCATTGATGCCAATCGTGGGCGTGAAATCAGTGGCAGCCTGTCCCAGCATCAATGGGGCGGTGTTTTTGCCACGCAAAGGGTATTGCTCAGCCACTTGCTCCGGCACTTTGCGGGCTATCTCGTCTGCGCTGCCACCGTAAATGATCTTCAAATACTCGGGGTAGTTTTCGGGGGTGAAGCGCCTGCCACCTTGTTCGGCATAGGCCACATAAATCAACAGCTCTTTGTTGGTGCCGCCCATCAAAATGGGCACATTGACAAACTGCCCAGTGCGCACCGCTTCGGCGGCTTGCCGTGGCACCACTTGGTTGCCCACCACGGGGGCAAAGGCCAAGGAGTCCTCTTGGGTGGCTTTGCCTTGCGCTTCAAGCAGCGCCGCCACTGGTGCGCGTCGCAGGCAATCCAAAGCGTCGGCGGCATTGGCGCATCCCACATCGTTGGTCACTTTGGTGCCGACGCTTTGGGCAGCTTGCTCCACATGGCGCATGGGTTGAAAGCAGGCCGCACTGACCACGATGGCTTTGTGAAAAAGCCCCTGAACCTTGTCTGCGCTGGCCAAGTGCATGCAAACGGAGCCAGCCCCTGCAGATTCACCAGCCACCGTGACGTTGCGGGGGTCGCCGCCAAACTGGTGAATATTTCTTTGCACCCAGCGCAAAGCTTCGCGTTGGTCCAGCAGACCAAAGCCACCATTGCTGGCTGCATCAAAGGCTTTGTGGGGCATGAAGCCCAGCGCACCGATTCGGTAATTGATGGACACAACGATCATGCGACCTTCACGTGTCAACTTGTCGAGCCGGTACAAATTGCTGCTGCCACCCACAAATGCGCCGCCATGGATCCACACCATCACAGGCAGGGCTTTGGGCGAAGACTTGGTTTTGGTGCGAGGGACCGACACATTCAAGCTCAGGCAATCCTCTTGTTCGCTGGCCTCGGTGATGCCATACCTGGCCTGCTGCGGGCAAGCGGGCCCAAACTGTCGGGCGTCTTTGATGCCGTCCCAGGGTTCGATGGGCACTGGCGGTGCCCAGCGCAAATTTCCCACAGGGGCTTTGGCATAAGGAATGCCCAAATACTCCACATTTCCATAGCGAATATGGCCGCGCACGCTGCCCACATCCGTTTTGACAACCAGACCATCGCTGCCCCAAGCGATCAGGTGTTGAAAAAACAAAAACGTGATGACCGATATTTGTCTGATCACCGAAGCGAAGCCGTTTGCCAAGTACATAAGCCAATCAATCTGCTGAAATGAAGTGGGTCAGCTGGACTTTTGAATCACTGCGCGCAGCGCGTCGGCCACATCTTTGGTCAAAGTGCTTTGCAAATTGACGAAGATCGTCCACTGTTGAATTTGGGTTTGCAGTTTGAGCATCTCGCCCGATGACAAATCGGTTGCGTTGGCCAGTGCTGCCCGTAAATTTTGCTCTTGGGTGCTGACGACCGTGGCCCCAATGCTGTTGATTTGTTCAAGCGAAAAACCACCCGAAGATACCGAAGAGACCATGGTTCAATTCCTTAAAAAAGCGTGGAACAAATCATCAATTGTGGGGTTTGATGGAGACATTATCCATAATGTGGATGGCATGGCGAACCGTCGACAAAGCCAATCTGCTGGTCTTGAGCGATTCACTGTCCAGGTCATTCACCAAGGCGGAACCCACACCTTCTCCGCGTGTTTGGTTGAGCAGCCGGGTTTCAATTTCCTGCAAGGTTTTTAATATTTTTTGCCGCTCTTGGAACGCCTGCGGCCCATTGAGTTTGTCTGGCAATGCCATGCCCAGCGAGTGGGGTGGGGGAGAAATGGGTTTGTCCATGGGTTGATCAGCGGTTGACCCGCAACAGTTGGCCGTTCGGTGCTTGCAGCACCAGTGTGTCATCTTCAATGCTGGACAGGGTGAGCTTGGCCAGGCTGCCACCGGGCAGCACCTTGCGTCCGTTGGCCAGCATCACATATGCATTCTCGCCACTGTGAACAGAGGCAATGGCTGGCAGCGACCAATCTCCAACCTTGGCCATTTGGACGGGGATTTTTTCGCCACCTGTCAGGATATTGATTTCCAGGGCTTCGGGAATTTCCACCATCAACAGGTCACGGGCAGCCTGGATATCGGCATTGGCAGATGGATTGACTTGCAACTGAACCCGCCCACCTGCCAGTGCCAAGGCCCGAATGCCTTGCGGCAAGTTTTTTTGCAACAGGTTCACGCGTTGCTCAAATTCAATTTGCGTCAGTATTTGCGGCTCAATGCGCCGCGTTTTGTTGGCCAGCAATTGAACCACTTGGTCCACATCGTCCATGGAATCCACCACGCCCCACAAACGGTAGGTGCCCTTGGGCCCCTGTGCGATGCGCACACGGTCGGTCCAATTGGAGTCCTTCAACAGTTGCACCAAAACCTGCATCGACACATCCGGTGGGAGCGGGGCCGCAGGTTTGGGAACGGCTTGGCTGGTGGTCATGCCCACCTGACCGAAGGGCAACCAGGGCAGTGCGAACCACACACCACCCAGGCACAACGCAGCCAGTGCCCAAGCCAAAGGGCGTTTGGGAGATGGTGTTTTACCCCGGGGCACATCGACCAGAGGGCTTTCAATGGGCGCGTCGGGTGCTGGATCAGGTAAGACAGCTTGCGGTGGTTCCGTGGCTTGCGCGCCTTGGCTTGCAATCTCCTGGGCAGAGGCAGTTTGCAAAGTCAGTCGCGTCGCATCTTGCCATTTGCTGGGCCAGGTTGCATGGCTGGGCTGGACCACCCAAACCAAAGCGTCGATTCGAGTGATTTGGCCTTCCTGCACCAGGAACACTTGATCGTTGATGGTGATTTGAAAGCCCTCTGCAATCTGCGTGATGTCTGCCCGCTCAAACGGTGCATCGCGCAAGATCACATCGTTGTCCCTGGCATGCCCAAAACTCAGGCCCGAACTGGGGTTCTCCCAAGGTGCCGCTGCCATGGCATGCAAGCCTGACAAGATGCGAAGTTCAATGCTGGATGGGTTCACAGGTCAATCCGCGCCAAAGGTTGGATATTGACCTCGGTGGTCAACTCTTGATAGGAGATGACTTGCAAGTCATGCAGGTCTTGTTCGATCAATTTGCGCAAGTAGCGCCGAATGTCCATCGACGCCAGCAACACAGGGCGCGGCCCGGTGCTGGGCAAGACACCCACGGTTTTGCGAAGGTTGTCGACCAAACGTTTGCCTACATTGGGGTCCAGGGCCAGGTAGCTGCCTGCCGAAGTTTGGCGAACGGCACTGCGAACGGTTTCTTCCACATTCGGGGCCAGCAAATAGGCGGGCAACATGTTTTGGCCACTGGAGTATTTGAAGCTGATGTGGCGTTTGAGCGCACCGCGCACATATTCTGTGAGCAGCACTGAATCTTTTTCCTTTTGTCCCCATTCGACCAATGCTTCCAAGATGGTTCGCAGGTCACGGATGGAGATGTCCTCGGACACCAGCCGCTGCAATATTTCGCCAATTTTTTGCGTGGGCATCACGCGCGTGGCTTCTTTGACCAGATCTGGGAAACGCTCCTCCATGGCCGACAGCAAAAACTTGGTTTCTTGCACACCAATGAAGTCGGCTGAGAATTTGCGCAGTACACCGGCTAAATGAAAGGTCAAAATTTGGCTGGCATTCATGACCGACAGACCGGCTTTTGTGAGCAACTCTTGTAAATCGGCTCCCACCCAAAACGAGTCGGTGGAACCGGGCAAAAACCCCCGGTCCTTTTCAACAGCCAAACGCAAGGCATTCAAAGCATCTTCATTTTCACGCACCAACAACATGCCCGGTTTGATCACGCCAGTGGCCACCGGCACTTCCGACAGCATGATGTGATAGGTTTGTGGCGGCAGGTTGTCACTGAAGCGCAAATGGATGCCTGGAAACGGCACGCCCAGATCAAAATAAAGGGCGCGCCGAATGCGCATCAACTCATTGTTGAGCGTGCTAGCATCAATCCCCATCCGCAGATCTTGCGACACATCCAAAATAAGGGGAACCGTTGGCACAAATTCGTCGCTGCCGTCATTGCGTGGCTTCGGGGGTGTGGCACCGCTGGCCTGCAAGGCAGAGACTTCGGTGACTTCGCCCGTTTCCGCATCCACTTTTTTGCGCGGAGACAGCGCAAAACCAATGCCCAGCAGAAAAATACCCAAGGTGATGAACACCGCTTTGGGCATGCCGGGAATCAAACCCATGCCAAAGGCAATCACACCGCCAATCAACAACGCGCGCGGCTGCGCCAAAATTTGATTGCCAATGTCGCGCCCGACGTTGGAGGAGCTGCCATCTTCGGATTGCACGCGCGTGACCATGATGCCCGCACAAATGGCAATGAACAGCGCAGGAATTTGTGCGATCAAGCCATCCCCGATGGACAAAATCGAATAGGTTTGCATGGCCTTGCTGGCGGTCATGTTGCGTTGAAGCACGCCAATCATCATGCCCCCCAGCAAATTCACCGCGACGATGATCAGGCCGGCGATGGCATCGCCTTTGACGAACTTCATGGCCCCGTCCATGGAGCCATACAACTGGCTTTCTTTTTCGACAATGTTGCGCCGCCGTTTGGCTTCTTCCATGTCGATCGTGCCAGCGCGCATATCGCCGTCAATCGACATTTGTTTGCCCGGCATGGCATCAAGCGAAAAGCGTGCGGCGACCTCGGCAACGCGCTCTGCACCTTTGGTGATGACCACAAATTGAACAATGGTCAAAATCAAAAACACCACCAAGCCCACCACCAAATTGCCACCCACCACAAAGTTTCCAAAGGTGGTGATGATGCTGCCGGCATCGCCTTGCAACAAAATCAGCCGTGTGGTTGCAATGGAGATGCCCAAGCGAAACAAAGTGGTGACCAAAAGCACCGAGGGGAAGGAGGAAAAAGCCAGCGGGGAGGGGAGGTACATGGCCACCATGAGCAGCACGCCTGCCAGGGTCATGTTGATGGCGATCAAAATGTCCACCACCAAAACGGGCAGGGGCAAAATCATCATGAAGATGATCGCCACCATCATCACCGCCAAGACAATGTCGTTGCGCTTGGCCGCCAGCAAGGCTATTTTTTGAAAGATGCCCAAAAACAAGTTCATGCGATGGCCTTTTGTCGGGCCTCAATGGCATTCATGTAGGCGCGCATGGAAGCGGTTGCCTCGTTGTTTCGGTTGAGCCGCATCAGCACTTGGGAGCGCAGCAAATGGTAGGGCCCATCCATGTCGCCTTGAAGTGCCAGTTGGTCCAAGGCGTTGATGGCTTCTGAAGGCTTGTTGGTGCGGGCATAGGACAAAGCCAGTGACCTCAAGGTGTGCACTTGATTTTTGTCAACCAGGTGCAAGGCTTTGAAAATGACCAAAGCCCGTTCGGGAAACCCATGGACAAGGTAAAAATGCCCCAAAGCAGACAGGGTATCGAATTGATCCTGGGTCATGTTCGGTCAACCCTCATACAAGGCCATTTTGCTCAATTCGGCCAAATGGCGGTTGTCCACATCGGTGCCCAAATTGGCCGAAAGTTCACGCCAAATGCGGCTTTCTTGGGCATTGTCTTTGGCCATCCAATCTTTGATGCTGCTTTTGATGCTCACCAGTGTTTCGGTGAACCGCGTGGGCTCGTACAACTCGGGTTTGCCCGCCAAAGGCTGGGTCCAATCATTGAGGGTGCTTTCCACACCTTGGGTTTTGTACAGGCGATCAACTTGAGCGGTGTAGGTCAAGTTGGAAGCCGCAAACTTTTCGGTGGTCAGCGGAAGTGCGTCCGCTACATCGGGCAGGTCAGCAGAGGACAACAGGCCTTTGTCCAAGAACAGCGATGTTTTGAAGGTGATGTTTGACATGTGCGGTTGGCCCAGGGTTATTGGCCCATGCGGTCAATGAATTGGCGTTTGAAGTGCTCCAGCTCATCGACGGTCTGTTCGATGCTTTGGGCAGAAACCTGACCCGATGGCAACCTGCACAACACCACCAATTGGGCTTGGCCACCATCGCCAATCAGGCCGATTCTGGGCATCCAAGCCCTGTTGTTGTGGCGCTGATCGCAGGCCTTCAAAGCCGCCAACATGCTGGGCGCTGACATGTGCGGCTTGTTCAAGAGCCGGTAAATCAGCAAATCGTCTTGGGCTTGCTCCAAATGCAAACTGTCGTCGTCATCCAGGGCCAAACTCACCAGCCCGTGTTCATCCAAGGCCAAATCGGTCAGACCAAGTTGTTGCCCAAATGCGTACACTGCCATTGCGATGTTCATATCAGGCCAGGCCTTCTTCTTTGTCGATGGCACGGTCCAAGGCACCTTGCGCTGCACTGAGAACCGCATCCCGCGCCTCTGGCGACTGGAAAACCTGCACCGGTAAATCACTCAAAATTTTGCGCGAACCAGCGATGAATTGCACCTGAGCGGGAGCCGGTTCGGCGGTTCCATGCTTGTCGGCGAGTTGTCCGATCCGCGAGGCATCGATCCAGCGTTCTCCCGAGATGGCCACCAAATCTGCCGTCACACCCGAAGCCGAAAATTTGGGAATGTCATGGCGCTCATTCAGGGTGTCGGCCAAACTGGCGCACTGGTCGATCACGGTGGACATGACTTTGAGGTGAAACAAGTCGTTGACCATGGCCTGCAAGCGCGTGGGATCCCCGGATGTGCGGGTGGCCGCCAAGTCCAGGCCCAGTGCCTGTTTCATCACGTCGAGCATGCGCTCAAAATCCGCTCCTTTGCCGTTTTCATTGGCCGCCAGCAAATGGCGCAGGGTTTCATTCAGGCTGCCCGAGCCCAATACCGAATCTCGATAAGCCGTGCGAAAAGCCTGCGCATCCTGAGGGCGGCCCGTTACTTTGGCCAATTGTTCGGCCGTTTCAAAGGTGTTGATGTCGGCCCAGATCGCATTGCCATGCTCGGCCAGCATTTCGGCGGCGGCTTCACGGACCACTGTTTGTGCAACCTCTCCAGGGTCGGGCACACCGGTACCTTCTTGGATCAGTGCCGCGACTTCCAACAAGGTGAGGTATTGCGTGGTGGGGTCTCCGCCTTGCTCACTGACCATTTGGCGGGCTTTGCTGGGGGATTTTTGAATCCGCTTGGCCAATTCCTGCAACTGGTTTTGACCGCCTTGGGCCTCTTGGGGTTTGTTGGCCTTCTTCAAAGCCGCCAACATGGCCGCCCATTGGGCCCGTGCCATGGCCGGGTTGGGGTCGGCATTCGAGGCTTTGCGTTCGCGCAAGTCTTTCTCTTGTACCCTGCTTGAGAGCGATTGCGTCAATTCCTTCTGGGAATTGTTGAGCACCGATCCCATGTCCAACTGTTTGACCGGCTGACCTTGCATCAGACCCGCCCGCATTTGGCCCAAATTTTCAGCCGCGCGCGCTGCCCGGCGTTCCTTCATGGGAACGGTGGTGGCGCGGTTGGTCAGGTCTATGGTTGCCATGGTGTCATCATATAACTGAGAAATAATTTGCGATCCGCAAACTTAAAACTTTATGCATCAGTTGACCTGGGTTTGCGCGTGATAACGCGTGATCAAAATGGTGATGTCATCAAATTGTTCGGCTTCGGCTGCAAACGCATCCACGCATTCGAGCAAACGCGCCACTTCCGTCTGCGCATCCCCGGTTGCCAGCGAATAAGCCTGCTCCAAACGCACGCTCCCAAATAACTCTTTTGCGGTGTTGTGTGCCTCGCTCACGCCATCGCTGTAGAGCAGCAAAGCGTCGCCGGCTGACAGTTGGACCTGATGGGTCTGGTAGGTCCACTCGTCCATGATGCCCAGCATGACCCCGCTGGCTTGGTTCAAGGTTTCAATGGCCCCGGAGGTTTTGCGCAGCAGGGGCGGGTTGTGGCCAGCGTTGCTGTAGGTGAGCACACCGCTGGACACATCCAGCACGCTCAAAAAAACCGTGGTGAAGCTGCCGCCCGGATTGTCTTGTGCCAACAAGCGGTTGCAGTCACCCAGGGATTGCGCCACATCTATGCCCGCCAACAGGTGTGCCCTGAGCAAGGTGCGCGTGACCAAAACCAACATGCCTGCGGCGATGCCTTTGCCCGATGCATCGCCCACCATCAACACGACCCGCTTGGGGTCGAGTTGAAAATAGTCATAGAAATCCCCCCCCACTTCACGCGCAGATCGCATGGTGGCAAATAAATCCAAATGGGGTCGAAGGGCTTGGGCCGCATGGGCCTGGGGCAAATTGGCCATTTGTAATTTATTGGCCAAAACCAACTCTTCGCGCAGGCGATCCAACTGTGTGCGCTCCAGCAAGGCTTGTTGGATCAAGGCCAAATCGGCCGTGCGCTGTGCCAATAACTCGTTCACCCGTGTTTGCTGCTCGATCACTTTGGCGCTGACGGTTTGAAAGCCCAGCGCCAGTGGACTGGTGCCTGGGGTTTGCGTGTCCAAGCCAGGTGCTGGGTTCAACAAGCTTTGCAATGCCGCTTGCTCTTGCTCGGGCAGCAATTGGGCGATACGCTGCAATTCAGTGGCCAGCAAACGGCGCTCGTTCAAATCGGATAACTTTTGGACAAAGCCTTGTTGGGCCAGGCCAATGTTTTGTTGCTGAAACACCTGCAAAGCCGCTTGCAAGCGGCCAATGTCTTGGTTGCGGATGGGTCGATGCAGGTCCAAGAACCGATCGCCATGGGCCAGTGCCGACATGTCGTCGTTCAATTGATCCATCGGTGCAAATAATTTTTCCATCCAGGCTTGGCCCAGGCTGCCCAACACCAACACCAAACCCACCAGCAATGCGCCGGTCAGCAACCACAGATTGTTGTTGAGCTGGGCTTGGATGCTGTCAACGTGGCGCACATACAAAACGGCCAAGGGGTTGCCCCCAAGCCCTTGCAACGGTAAGCGCACCCAGTTTTCTGCCAGCAAAGACAGGTTTGCCAGGCTTGTGTCCGAAGAGCCCAGCACCGCGTCTTTGATGGCTTGCCATTGAACGGGGTTGTTGGTGGCGAGCAATTGGCCTTGGGTATCCAAGATGAAAAAATCGGTTGCCAATTGATCGCGGATCAAATTGCTGTGTGCGCTGATGGCCGAGACAGCAAGCTGATGGTTTGCGGTGCCATTGACCCGCGCGGCCACCAACTTCACCTTGGACGCGCTGTCTGGGCTGGACACATTGAGCAAGCCCGTGACCTGTGGGTTCTGGCGTGTCAATTCGTTCAACAAAGATGAATTCAAGGACTGGACCTGTTGGGCCTCGGGTGCATTGGGCGTTTGGTTGAGCAAGCGCAGGCCAATCACATCCATGAGCCCATTCCATCGGCCCAAATAAGTGGCTTGGATATCGTCTAAATATTCGGCATTTTGTAGTTGGTAAATTTTCCACAGCGGCATGCACAGGACAGCGGCAAAGATCAACAAGCCGCCCCACCAGAGCAGGGTCATTTCGCGCAGCATCGACGTGCTGTTGAAAAACCATGCCTTGCCCCTGATCACCCCGGCCTCCCATCGTGCGAGACCGTTTTGGCCTCACGGTCCCACTTGTTTTGCTGCCACTCAAGCCATTGCGCTCGTTGATGCACCCGTTGGATGACCGCATGGCTGGCGTTCACCAATGGGTGTGGTGTCGGTTCCTTCAGATCAGACACCCAGACACCCGCCGAAGCCCGTTCACCCAAATCAAGCCAATGCGCCAGCGGTTCGGCCACTTGACGTTTCCAAATTTGGTGCAACCACACCACGAGCAAGAAGACAAGCAGCAAAGAAACCCACAGTGCATAGAAGATCAATGACGTTTGCAGGTGGTCTTCTTCTGGCGCGTTGTAGATCACCTCCAAGATCAACTTCCGATGGGATCGTGTTTCCAAGGGCTCGGTCACCCACCAAATGGGGTAGGGGCCAGCCATGAGGCGCTGGGCCTGCACATCCCTTTGTGCACTGGGGGGCTGTTTCTGGAGCTCGCCCCATGCCAAGCGGCCCTGGTCGGATGCGCCCTCGGCCAGCGTTTGGCCCCCTTGATCGCGCAAAACGATGGCCATCGGCTGGGTTGGGGACGAGAGCGCGTTGTTCAGGAGCTGTTGCACCCGTTGGATTTGTTCGCTCTCAGGTGATTGGTCCCACAAAGCGCTGACCCGAAGCCCCAGGGACTGGGTGGAGATGGTCAAACCCGTTTGGTGCCACATGGTCACCACGGGCTGCGCATTGCGCCACTGCAAAAAGGCAATCAGCAGGGCGGTGGCGATCACCAAAATGCCAATGGCCGTGCCAATCGCCATGCAAACGGTTCGCGACACGGCAACCCGCCGTGGCAGACCCCGTGTGGGCTTGTCCAGCGTGTTCAATGCGCCCCCAATTTGGCGTTCAATTTTTCTTGGGCACGGTCCATCTCTTGCAAAGCCTGTTGTGCCAAAGCAGGCAGGTCCTTGTCGAGGGCTGGCAAGACGCTGGTGGCATTGGGATGGGCCTGGATCGCACGCAAGGCGCGCAGTTCCGGGGCAAACACTTGGTTCAAGTGGGCATGCAATGCCAGTGCCGCCAGCGCGGCCAGCAGCAGCAAGACCAACACCGCCAAGGAGGTCTGCCGGGTCAAACTCCACAGCACGAGTCGGTTGTCGTTGTCGTTTTTGAAGGGGGTCACCAACACCACCAGGTCCATGGTTTGACGACCCGAGTTCCATGCCAGCACGCCACCCGTTGCCATGGCCGTATCAAATAAATCCATGCCCTGCGCTGCCGCTCGGGCTTGCGGCCAATCGGCTGGCTTGGCATTGCCCATCGTGGTGCGATCGCTGTCGCACCATATCTTGCCTTGGTGGACGATGCTGATGCGCAGCGCTTGGGCTATTTTTGCTTGGGTGCTTTCCAGCAATTGTTGGGACACCACAGGACAGTTTTGCGCCATGTCTGGGGTGCCCAGCAGATCCAGGTTGGCGCTGAGGTCTTGCATGAACACGGCAAATGTCTGTTGCACCACTTGATCAATCGAGGCTTTGAAAAGCCTGGCATTGAGCATGAGCAAGCCCGCCATGCCAATGAAAAGCACCGCCAATAGCGCCATGATCCAAGTGCCGGAATGCGGGCTGTTTCGGCTCATGTGTCACTCCAGGGCTGCAACCACTGCAGGCAATTGGTGTCTTCGGACCCATGGCTTTGCCGCTTATATTGCGCGTCTGTGCCCATGCTGCGTAACATGGTCAAACCCCAGCCGCCTGGTTGTCGTTCATCCAAATCCATGTCCGGGTTGGCGGTGGGGGCCAACAAAGGGTTGAATGCCAGGCCGTTGTCACGCCACTGCAGCGCCAGCCCTTGGGGCTTGGCCCTCAAACTGACCGAGGCCCACATCGACTGGCCAGGAATTTGTCCATGGTTCATGGCATTGACAAACAATTCCTCCAATGCCAGTTGCGTGCGGTAGATGTCTGTTTGTTTCCATTGCAACTGCTCGCCCCAAGCCTGAATGTCCGCTTGCATGCGGGTCAGCTCTGTCAAGTTGACCGCCAGGCGCATCTGCAAATGCGGTTCAGATGTTGACATGGCGCTGAGGCAAGCAGGCCCTGTGCAGGCCTGAAGCTTGGGCATAATCAAGTGCAGTCAATTCGAACAAGCCATTCTCATGAGCACAGCACCCTGTATTTTTGCCCCGCAAGGGCGTTTGGATGCCAGCAACGCACAAGCGGCCGAGCGCGAAGTGCTTGCCCTGTTTGAAGCGGCCGGGCCTTCGGTGGTGTTGGATGTTTCCCGGCTGGACTACCTCAGCAGTGCGGGGCTGAGTGTGTTGTTGGTGGCCACCAAGACCGCCCGGGCCAAGGGCGGTCGGGCCGTTTTGGTGGGTGCCAAACCCATGGTGTTGGACATCTTTCGCATGAGCGGCCTGGACAAAATCATTCCCATGGCCGATGACCTCGATAGCGCCTTGTCGCTTTTGCATCCGGTGTCCTGATCAAGGCAAACTGGCGGTGTTGCGCGAAAGTTCGCGCTTGATGCCTGCAATGTCCGAGCGTTTGCGAACGATGCGTTGCTTGAACTCCATCTGTTTCTGGGGGTCTTTCTCGGCTTGACTGGCACTGAGCAGTTTTTGCAAATCATCTTCGGCCTGTCGCAATTCGGCATTCAATATTTGGCGCGCTTGTCGATCGCGTTCTTTTTGCACTGATTCGTCGACCACCATTTGCATCAGGCTGTTGGCATTGGCTGATGCATTGCCTTTGTTGGCAGCGTTGGACGCAGCGTTATCCGGCGCATTGATGGCCACGGCAGTGGCCGCACCCGACGGCATGATGTAACCCATGCCACTGCCATCCGGGCCTTTGTTGGCCGGTGTGACTGGCTCGACGCGGGTGTTGACATCAAAGACCCGTGTTTTGGGTGCGGAAATCGCCTGGGTCGGGGGGGCTTCTTTGCCCAGCTTGACCTCGATGGGCGCACTGGTTGCCGCACTCACCGACACGTTTTCTGGGGCCGCGTTGCTTGGGAGGCTTGGGCCACCGCTGACGGTGTCCTCGGGCGAGCTGGAGCGCAGCACCTTGGCGCGGATCAAAAACAAACGCTCACGCCGTTGGGTTTGTTCGGAACTGGATCGAAACAAGGCACCCAAAACGGGAATGTCGCCCAGCAAAGGAAACTTGTCAGAGCCCTTGGAGCGCAACACCGTGTTGTAGCCGCCAATCAACAGGCTCTCGTGCTTGTAGACACTGGCCTCGGTGCTGACCGACCCGCGCATCACCGTGGGTGTGCCGCCGGTTTGGTTGGTTTTGATCTGGCCGTCCTCAATGTCCACCGTCAAGCGCACCATGGGTTCCCCGCTGTTGCCCACCAAACGGGGTGTCACGCGCAATGTGGTGCCTGCGGTGATGGGGGTGACCAAAGTAGAGCGCTCGGACGTGGTTTGCAGGTAAAAGGTTTCCGACAAATCGATGACCGCACCTTGGTTTTCAGTGGTCAGGATGGAGGGGCGCGATTGGATGGTGGCATCCCCGCTTTGCTCCAGAGCGCGCAAGCGCGCCACAAAATAATTGGAACCGGTGGCAATGATGGTGCTGGGGGTCACACTGCTGCCCGTGCCACCGGCCACGAAAGAGATGGTGTTGGAGTCAACCGTGGAGTTGATGTTGCCCATGCCTATCGCCAAGCGTTGTTGGGCGGTGACCCCGTTCCAGCTGATGCCCATTTCTGCCAAGCGATTGCTGTTGACATCGATGATGAGCGCTTCAATTTCTATTTGTGGGGTGGGCACATCCAGCTCGGCAATCAGCTGTTTGTACATCGGGATGCGGTCGGGCGTGTCTTGAACAATGATGGCATTGATGCGGGTGTCCGACTGGATGGAGGGCCGCATCCGAGCGGTTGGACCTGGGCTGGTGGTGGCCACGCTGCCTAAACCTGGGGCACTGCCATTGGCGTTGGTGGCACTGCCTTTGTTGCTGGGGCCGTCGTTGGTGTTGGCGAAAGGGTTGTTGCCTGGAATGGCAATGCTGCGCCCTGAAACCGTGGCCGTGCCCGTGATGACCAGGCTGCGCAAAATATTGGCCACCCCAGGGGTGGTGATGGTTTGGTCTCGGTAGGTGATGGTGCGGTCTTCCACCGACGCATGCTTGAGCCTGAAGATGGCGATTTGCTGACCACCGGGTGCACTGGGCAAGGCACTGATGGTTGATTCGATCATTCGGACATAAGCCGGTGGTCCCGAAACCACCACCACCCCTTGGTCGGGCAATTCAGCCCAGCCAAAACGGGGCTCCAACAAGCCCAAATTGTTCATCATCTGGCGCAAATTGCCGGACGAGCCGCTGTTGTTGGTCAAGATCGATCGCACCACCGTGTCTTTGTTGCCAGACACATACAAGGTGCCTGCATAGGTGAACCAGTTGAACCCAAAGGTCCCGGCCAGTCGATCAATGAATTCGGTGGGGCTGTTGACATTGAATCGACCGCTGACCACATCGGTCATGTCTTTGGGCATGTCCAGGCTTAAATTGAAGCTGGCCGCAAACTCTTGCAGCACCGTGCTCAATGGCTTGGACTCCGAGTAAAAAGAGTAGGGCGAATTGTTCCAAGGGGGCGGCCCTGCATGGCCCAGGTTGGGCGTTGCCAGTGCGAAGACCATGGCTCCCCAGGCAGGCCATTGGGCGTGTTTTTGGAACACGCGCGGCCAATGGGTTGGTGAAAAAGCGCTCAAAGTGCATGCCTCCAGAGTTCGACCTCATTGATCAAACCTTGTACGGCTTGGGTCATTTGATTGATAGAACTGTCCGTGGGCAGTTGGACTTGCAGCCACAGGGCCGATCCATCTGCATCCACACTCAGCCCTGTTGGGCTCGTGTTCAACCTGGCACTGGCGGTTTGCATGGCACGCGTCAAGAGTTTTTCGCTGGTACCGGCCTGGCTGGGAATGTCCATGACCCGGGCTTGCAGCAAGATGATTTTGTCGTTCAATTCCATCAGGTGAACCCGCACTTGATCGAATGCAATGACCCAGCGGCCTTGGCCTTGCGCGTGACCCGATCCCTCAGGCGAGCCTGCCACATCTTGGCTTTGCAGCCACTGCGCAATCAAGCCCTGGTTGGAATAAGTTTTGGCGATGGTGTTCATGGGGGGCTCATCCGTTGGTACCTGGGCTGCCATTGGCTTGATTTTGGGCCAGTTGGCGAACCAAGCGAAGGACCGCTGCAACCGGCTCGACCAATTCTGAAGGGATGAACTGGCTCACCTCTGCATCGTTGAACAATGAGTGTGCCAGCGGAATGTTTTGCATGACGGGCACACCAGCTTCTTGGGCCGCTTTGATCATGGCCGAAGCCAAAGCGCCTTCGCCTTTGGCCAGCACCAAAGGCAAGGGTGTTTCATCTTGGTCATAACGCAAGGCAATCGCCAAGTGGGTGGGATTGGTGACCAGCACCGTGGCGGTGCGGGACTGCTCCACCGCATCGTTTTGCATCAACTCTTGGTGCAACTGCTTGCGCATGCTCTTGATTTGGGGGTCGCCTTCCATGCCCTTGTACTCTTGCTTGACCTCGTCTTTGGTCATCATCAATTTCTTGTTGTAGTCGTAGCGCTGCCAAGCCAAGTCGGCGATGGAGATGACCAAATAGGCCGTGCCGATGTAGATGATCATTTGTTGAAACACCTGGCCCACGACCGATCCCAAATCGGCCATCGAGTAATTGGGGCTGAGGACCAAAATCGGTATGGCACTCAAAATCACCTGGTAGACCACGATGGAGATGACGGCAATTTTCAACACGGATTTGATCAGCTCGACCAAATTTTTCATCGAGAAAATATTTTTGACATTGGCCACCACGTCGAGTTTTTTGCCCGAGGGCATGAGCGCTTCAAAGGAGATCAGCATGCCGGTTTGCACGGCTTCGGTGAATATCCCCAGCACCAAGACGATCAAAACAATTGGCAGCAACACGGCAATCATTTCACTGATCATGTTGGAGATGATTTCGGACGCGGCGGTTTCAAAATCTGCATTGATGTAGTTCATCGGCATCAATGCCATCGTGGTCAATCTTTGGAAAATATTGGAACTGTTGGCAATGAAGTAACTGAACAAAGCCACCACCAAAACCGTTTGCGTCAGATCGCGGCTTTTGGCGATGTCGCCTTTTTCCCGGGCATCGCGTATTTTTTTATCGGTGGGTTGTTCGGTTTTTTCGCTCATATCCCACTTCCAGTTCGCAGCAAGGGGTCGAGCTGATAGACCCACAAACCCATGGTGCGCAAGGGGCCCAATCCAAAATCAAACAAAGCCTCGGCGTAAACCACCAGCACAAACAGACCCAGCGCACATTTGATGGGCATGGCCATGAAAAAAACCTGCAACTGTGGTGCAAACCGGCTGACCAGGGCCAGGCCCACTTCAGACAAAAACATGATGAAGATGGCCGGAGACGACAGCAGCATGATCGTCAAAATCATTTTGTTGAGCTGGAACATGACGGTGTCGCCCGCGTCGCTGCCCCACTTGGGCCAAAACTCAAATGGCGGCCAAAACTGATAGCTGTCAAAAATGAGTTGCAGAAAAATCGCCCAGCCGCCTGCGGCCATGAAATAGGTGATGAATGCAAAGTTCATGAGCAAACCCAAAGGCGTGCTTTCACTGCCGGTCATCGGGTTGATGATGGCCGCCATGTTGGCACCGCGCTGGTTGTCCACCATGAAGCCAATCGATTCAAAAATCCAAAATGGGATGGCCGCCAACCACCCCAGCAGCAGGCCCAAGGTGGCTTCTTTGATCAACAAAAAAACCAAACTCGCCCCTGTGGGCAAAGCACCAACGCCCGGCAGGGTGGGGGTGATCAACAGCCCCAGACCGGCCGCAAAAGCAAATGCGATGGTGCGGGGGACCATCGCGCGGCTCATGAAAGGAACGATCACAAACATGGGCATCAAACGGGCTTGCACCACCAACAGCATGAAGGCCAAATTTTTGGCATCATCAAAATGGAGGCTTGCAGGTGTGCTCATGCCGTGCAATTGCCTCAGCGAACCAAGCGTGGAAAGTCGCTGAACACGGACATGGTGAAGTTGTACATCTCGGTCCCCATCCAACTTCCCGTGAGGTACAGCGTCAAGCCAACGGCCACCAATTTGATGGCAAACGACAAGGTTTGCTCTTGAATTTGGGTCAGCGCTTGGAACAGCGAAAACAAGGTGCCCACCACCGATGCCACCACAATGGTGGGCATGGACAAAGCCAGCGACAGGTACAAGGCCTGCACAATGAAGTTAACCGTATCAGATGTGGACATAGATCACTGGTAAGTTTGAATCAAGCCGTGGATCAGCCGCGACCAACCGTCCACCATCACAAACAGGAAGAGTTTGATGGGCATGGAAATCATCACCGGCGAGACCATCATCATGCCCAGGGCAAGCAAGATGTTGGACACGATCAAGTCAATGATGACGAATGGCAAGAACAACAAGAAACCAATTTTGAAAGCGGCGGTCAGCTCGGTCACCATGAAGGCGGGCAACAGCACCAAAAAGTCTTTTTCTTGCAGCTTGGCGGCCATTTGGGGCGACCACAGGTCTTTGGCGGATTGGATGAAAAAGTTGCGTTGGTTGCGGTCGCTGTGGCGGTATAAAAACTCGCGCAGGGGTTCAGCACCTCTTGCGATGGCTTGCATGGTTTTGTCCACCGAGCGCGTGATCTCTGGCGAAGCGGTCACGTTGGCATAAATGTTTTGACCCACGGGTGCCATGATGTAGGTGGTCAAAATCAGTGTCAGTCCATAGATGGCGATGTTGGGCGGTATTTGTTGCACCCCCAATGCATTGCGCATCAAGGACATCACCACCGATATTTTCAAAAAGCAGGTGCCAACCACCACCAAGGTGGGGACCAGGGCCAACGCGGCCAGGACGACCGCCAGGGAAATTGGATCAAACCCCGACATATCAGCCCTTGGGGTCCACGGAAGGTGAAGAGGGGGCATGCAGTCGGCTGATGGTCACACCCAAACGGCCATCGATGTCCACCAATTGCCCGGTGCCAATGGCGCTGCCGTTGGCGCGGATGGTGACGAAGTCATCGACGGTGCGGGCCAAGGCAATCACTTCCCCGGCTTGCAGGCTTTGGATCTTGCCCAAGCTCAGGGTGGTGTGGCCCAGGTCAAAGCTGACGCGAATGGGCAAATCTTGGATGTCCAAGGCAGACAGGCCGCTGCCTTCGGTCTGCGCCGTGTCTTCAGCGCTGGGGTCGTTGGGTGTCATGGTTTGGACGCCTTGCAAAATATGTAATTGGGTGTACTCAAGCCGAGCGGGAATGCCCCACCAAGGGCCTTGGATGGATTCGGTGCGCAGCGTCAAGACCTCATCGCGGGTCATCATCGGGCGCGAAAAAAACACCACATCCGCCGCTTTCAGTTGGCGCAATTGCGCCACGCTCAAGTCGGTTTCGCCAACGCCAAAATACAGGGGAATGGGCATGTCTGCGGCATCCAGGTCGTTGCGCACTTCGTCCACAGCGGGCACCAAGCCCGCACTGAGCAACAAGCCCAAGGCATCTGTGTGCAACAAGCCGTGCAAAGTCTCGCTGACCTCGCCGTGTTCATTGAGCTGTTGCAAGGTCAGCAACAAGCTGTGGCGCGCCGTCTCGGGCCGCCATGGTTTCGCCGCTCTGCCCACCCGGATGAAAGCCTGGCCACGGCCGGTGGCATTCAAGGCATCCATCAGCCACTGGCAGGCATGGTTCAAGGCGGCTTGCCGCCAAGCGGCATCGGTGGGCACATGGGACGATGTGCCCAGGTAAATGCGCAGCCAATTGTCAATCGCAGCCGGTGAAAAATCGGCTTGCAAACTGGCACCGGCCCACTCAATTTCCAAGCGGCTGGCATCGTCACCCAGCAAGGGCTTGGCATCGGTGTAGACCGTCAAGCCCATGCGCAACTGGCCTTCGCCAGCCCAGTGGGGCAGGGCCATGTGCCCGGCATTTTGGGCCAATGCCGACAAGGCTTGTGCCTCACCTTGGCTGATGCGGGGCAGGGTCATGGGTCGTGGGCTCATGCGGCACCGCCCACACGGTCCCAAAAGGCCCGTGCTTCCACCAAAGACAAATGCGCCAGCTCCGCTGCGTTTTCCAACGGATAGACACGCCAAATGGCATCGCTCTCCAGTGCGCGGGAAAGCTCTTGGGCCATTTGTTCGGCGGGTTGGGCCAGGCGTTCAAAAGAGCTGGGGACGCGGCATTCAAAACTGGCCACCCACGCGCCCGACGCTTGAAACACTTCCACCTCGACACCCGGCATGGCCTCATCGGTCAAACCGATGCGCGCACTGCGCCGGCCCTCGCGCCCATCGCTGACCAGTAATTGTTTGACCAGGCTTTGCAGCACTTCGCGGGCGGGGTCGGCCGGGTCGCTTGGCACGCTGGCCTGCGCTTGGACAGGGTGTTTGCCAAACAATGCAAATGGTCCCGGCGGTAAATCGCTTGCGGGCTCGGGTGGGGCCTGCATGCTTTGCGCAAAGCGGGCCACATCAGCGGGTTCGGGCATGCGCAAGGGGCTGCGTTGTGGCTGCGCATTCACGCCCGCGTTGTCCAGGCCTTTGGGCATGGAGCGCACGTCTAGATGCAAGGGTTCGCGCGACATGTCAAACCGAATCGGACTCTGGTTGGGGGCGCAAATTGCCGGCGAGCTCTTCCAACTCCAACTCTTCTTTGCGCTCGACCTCTTGGGCATCTGTCAGGTCTTGTCGGCGAACCAATTCAATGAATTTTTCGCGCACCTTATCGGCCTCTTTTTTGGCGTGGTTGGCCACTTGATGGCTGTCGCTGGCTTGGGTGTGGACCTTCTGGGCTTGTTGCCAGGTTTGCAAATGCGCGTTTTCAGTGGCGCGCAATTGGGCCACATCGGCTTGCACCATTTGGATGTCTCGCACTTTCACCACCCGGCTGCACAGGTCCTCAAACCACGACAACTCTTCACGCTGGGCATGCGCTTGAAAACTGACCAAGGTTTCTTGGGCCTGATCTTCTTCGCGTTTGGCTGCTTGCATGGCCATGCGGGCCGACTGCAAGGTCATCTCGGCTTTCTTTTGGTGAAAGTCTTTGATGAACAGCAATTGATGCACCATGCCCATGCCCGCCACTCCTTTACGCAGCCTGTCGCACCGCAGGTGCGGGCATGTTGGTGATCTGGCACAGGTTGTTGACCGCTTCTTCCAGGCTGCTGAGGTCTTTGGTGCGTTGCTTCAAAAAGCTGCGAATGGTTTCTATTTTGGCAATCGCTTCATCTGTCACCGCATCGCTGCCGCTTTTGTATTCGCCAATCTTGACCAGCAACTCCACATCCGCATACTTGGCCATCAACTCGCGCATGCGGCCAGCCGCTGCCCGGTGTTCCGGGGCAACCACATTGTTTTGCACCCGGCTGGTGGACGACAAAATATCAATCGCCGGGTAATGGTTGGATGCGGCCAAGGCGCGTGACAAAACGATGTGGCCATCCAAGATCGAGCGGGTCTCGTCGGCGATGGGCTCGGACATGTCATCCCCTTCGACCAAGACCGTGTACAAAGCCGTGATCGATCCTTTGTCGTTCATGCCCACGCGTTCCATCAGTTTGGGCAGCGTGGCAAACACCGAAGGGGGAAATCCCCGCCGTGTTGGGGGTTCACCCGCAGCCAGCCCGATTTCGCGTTGGGCTCGGGCAAAGCGGGTGACCGAATCCATCAGGAACAGCACTTTTTTGCCCTGATCGCGAAAGTACTCTGCAATTGCGGTCGCCACATAAGCCGCTTTGGAGCGTTCCATGGCCGATTTGTCCGAAGTGGCGCACACCACCACGGCGCGCTGCATGCCTTCGGGGCCGAGTTCGTTTTCAATGAATTCACGCACCTCACGGCCACGCTCACCAATCAGCGCAATCACCGTCACATCCACTTCTGCGCCCTTGACCAGCATGGCCAGCAGGGTTGACTTGCCGCCACCGGCTGCGGCAAAAATTCCCATCCGTTGGCCTTCGCCACAGGTCAGCAAACCATCAATGGCCCGCACCCCCAAGGGCATGGGGTCTTTGATGATGCGCCGCGTCATGGGGTCGGGTGCTTCTGCGAATACCGGGTAAAACTTGTCGGCAACCAGTGGGCCTCGGGTGTCTTCATCCAGGGGCTGGCCCAAACCGTCCAGCACCCGCCCGAGCAAACCATCTCCCACAGGGACCATGTGGGCGCGCCCGGTGGGCGTGACTTCGGTGGCCGCTGAAATGCCGTACATGTCCCCGATCGGGGTGAGCAATGCGGCATCGCGCACAAAACCCACCACCTCGGCTTTCATTTCAAAGTTTTGCCCCGGGTCTCTGAGGATGCAGACCTCGCCAATCTTGACCGAAGGCACCACGGCTTTGATGATGGTGCCCACCACCTGGGTCACCCGACCGGTGATGGTCAAGGTGGGCATGTCCTCCAGCACCATGCTCATCATGTCGGTCACATAGTCAAAGGATTTGGGGTTCACACGCGGCTCCCCAACACCTTGCGAAAGCCATCTTCAATCGCTTGCAGTTGCTGCGCCATGCTGGCTTGCACCACGCCAAGCTCGCTCTCCAAGATGGTGGCATCGCCTTTGAGGCGGGGGTCGGCCACGATGTCGAGCATGCCCACACCCGGAAAACTCTCTAGCAACTGGCGGGCGTTTTCACGCACCATGTCCACATGTTCCGGGGCGATGCGCAGGGTCAGTTGTTTTTGGTTGCGCAACACCGCCAAGCCGCTTTTCACCACGGAAATGACCCGCTCTTTGTCGCTGAAATCGGCCACCACCCGCCGCAGCGCCTGCATCACCAATTCAACCGTGCGCTGCTCCATGTTGGCAAAGTGGGCCACGGTGCGCTCGGCGGTTTGCAGCATGTGATCGACTTGCTCCATTTGCGCCTGGGCCATGCCTTCTTCGTAGCCGCGTTTTTTTTCTTCCTCGCGCTCGCGCTGTGCCTGCTCCCGGATGCGCTGGGCTTGGGCCTGGGCTTGGGCCAACACATCTTGGGCTTGCAGCCAGACCTGCGCATCTTGCGCTTGGAGCACGCTGTGGCGGTGGTCGGTGTGGATGGCAGGCGCGCCATCCTCCACCGACATCGCTGTAGCGGCAGAGGGGGGTGAAAAACGCACAAAAGCCACGGTGTCACTCACTGTGGGTTTGTGGGCTGGGGCAACCACATGGCTTCCCAAGCGGGGTTCCATTGGGCCACTGCACTGGGATATGCGGCCACCAATGCGGTCAAGGCCAAGGTGGGTTGCGGGGGCTTGGGGCTTTGCGCTGTCGTGTTGATCAAGGGCAACTTCAACCGCAAACGCGCACCAATGTCGGTGGGCAGGCCATCACAGGCCGCGTCCAGCACCTGCCAGCCCCACGCGCCGATGTGCGCGGGCCAATCCGACAAAGGCAAATCGTCCAAAGCCTCTGCGGGCAACCAATTCAAGGGCTGCCCGATGGTGTGGCGGTTGGCGGCCGTCTCGGCCCTGGCGCGTGCGCCCGCGCCCGCAGCCATCGGGCCGGGCCATGCGTCCACCCATTGCCAGTCGTCGGTGCTCAGGGTTTCGGACAACGCCATCCAATCACGCCGAACAATGACCCGCCGCAACCTGGGGGCCACGCTGGCCAAACCCAAACGCCAAGACAAGGCTTGCAAGCCATCCAAGGGCAGCAAGGCCACGCGGTGTTGCAAATGGCCCCAGTCGAGCCCGTTCCAGCTGGACAAGCCCGGCATGTTCAACAAACCCAAGGAGGTGTTGCGGAGGTTCAAGCCAGATTGGCGCAGCGCTTGCGGAACCCCTGCATCGGCCCTGTCGGGATGGATGTAATTGGCGGGGTGGTAGGCAAACTCAAACATACACCGCGCTGCGTCGGTGGGCAAATTCAGCACCTGATGGGCCCATGCGCTGGGGATGGTCATGCGCCATCCTCAGATGGCTTGGTCTGGCCCGTTGCGGATTTTTGCAACACATACATGCGGGCCAAATAGCCTGCACCGGCCAAGGCGATGAGCAGCAATGCACCCAGCGCGATCAGCATGTTCCTGAGCGACTGCTCCGAGGAGGGATGCACCTGCACACCCCACACGCTGACCCAAGGCGTGTTGTCTTTGGCTTTGATGTTGCTGGGGATCAGCACCACCGACACGCGGTCCAAGGTCAGTCCAGGGATGCTGTTGACCACCAGGCGGCGAATTTGGGGTTGCAGTATTTCGATGTCCGCGCCAGTTTGGTGCTTGATGAACACCGCTGCCGAAGAGGATGTGTCGCGGTCCAAGCCTGAGCCACGCTCAGGCAGCACCAAATGCACGCGCGCAAACAACACGCCGTCGATGCGCGAGAGCGTGCCCGACAGCTCTTGCGACAGCGCGTACAAATACCTGGCGCGCTCTTCAACGGGCGACGAAATCAAACCGCTTTTTTGGAACACCACACCCATGCCGCTGAAGGTTTCGCGCGGCAATCCGCGTTGGCGCATGATGTCCACCGCTTTGGCGGCTTTGGTTTGGTCCACGCTCACACCCACCATGCCCTCTTTGCCAGCCACCTTGGTGGCCTGGATGCCTTCGTTGATCAAAACGGCGATCACCTCGTTGGCATCGTCTTCAGGAATGGCCGCGAGCAAATCGACCTGGCCACCGCCGCAAGCGGCCAAAGAAGCCAGCAAAAGCGCCATCAACGCATGCTTGGCATGGGCAACATCAAAGCCAGGGATAAAGCGTGCAAGAAACATCTAAGCCATTCATTATTGTGTTTTGACCAAGGTGTCCACGATTTGCGGCGTTTTGGAAATACCTTTGTTCAACAAGTCCCAATGGATCAGCATCTGCGAGACACTGAGTTGAAGGCGCAGCCCTTCGGCCACCGTCAAATTGCCAGAGGCTGCGGCTTGTTCGGCGGCGCTGAACACACCTTTGATGTCGCTGGAGACATCGGTCAAGGTCTTGACCAAACCTTCGCCCACGACAGGGGCAGGGCGGGGCAGTTGGCCTGCCACCGCCTGCGTGCGGTTGTCCGTGGGTGCCGATGGCTCGGGTGCTTGCAACAGGCTTTGCAAGCGAGCCGCATCATTGGCCCCCGCCGGTATGGGGGCCACCGTTGCCGCAGGTGCAGCAGAAGAGGTCAAAGTGGGCGCTGCGACCGCAGCCAGCAAAGAGGTGGACATCAAATTGCTCATGCGTTCTCCAGCGGTTTTTGCGCGGGTTCTAGCGCCAGGCCCAACATGCGCAAGGCCAGTTGACGGGCCTCGGGATGGCCTGGGATGGACAAAGACTCGTGCAGGACTTTTTGGCTTTCAGCGCTGTGCTGGGCGCAATGCAAGGCCAATGCATGAAACACCCCCAGCATGGCTTGGTCGGCCGACTGGGCCATGGGGTTGGCATCCACCATGGCGCGGGTTTTGGCCATGTACTGCACCGCTTGTGCGGCTTGGCCGTTGTTCAAATGCACGGTGGCCACACCCACATGGCCAAAGTCGCGCAAGGGGCGCAAAGCGGCCAGCCCCTCAAAAAGTTGCAGGGCTTTCGGGCGCAAACCGGCTAGGCCGGCCCCCAAAAAACCAATGTCCGAGAGCAAGCGCATTTCATCGCTGGAGAGGGGCTCAGTTGGCATGCGACAGCAAGGCCTCCATCGCCTGGACACGCTCCAACAGGGCCCATGCGGCATCGGCCAAGTCGGAATCGGTGGGCACATACCCCAAAACCAGCGTGGCCATGGCAAAGTCTTGCGCCGCTATCAAGCTTTGGCCCAAATCGAGCAAATAAGCTTCTTGGCCTGGGGCCAACCCGACTGCAAAGGCATGCAAATGGGTGGCCAAATCGAGTTCACCGGCGCCTTGTGCGGCATGGGCCATGCCCGACATGTAACGCGGATCGGTGATGTCAGAGCTCACCAAACTGCCAAACAGTTGAAAGGCCTCTTTGTATTGGCGCGCCTGCAAAGCCTGAAAAGCCAAAACATACAAGCCTTCCATGGCCGTGGGGCTGAACAAGGGGGTGCTGCGCGTGCGCTTGAGCTCTTCAAAAAAAGCTTTGCTGGGCGCGCTCAGGGTTTGGATGGCGGTGTCGATGTCCATGAAAAATCTTTTGGAAATGGCTCAGACCATGACTTTGATGCCGGCTTGAACGCGGTTGTTGTAAGCCGTGTTCGTAGCCTGAACGGTTTGGATGGTCGAACTGAAATTGGACTGCGCAGAGTCCATGAAATTGCGGGCCGAATCGGCATTGGCACTGGCCCTTTGGGATTCGGCATCACTCTGTTTGGACGCAGCATTGGCCAGGCTTGCGTTGTAGTTGAATTCCGTGGATAAGAAAGTGCCGCCGGCGTTGAAGAGCCCGCCCACAGCAGTACCACCCTGTGTGAGCGTCTGGGCCTGGCTGTTTTTCATGTCGATTTGCCGGGACAGAGATTGCTGTTGACTGTTGAGCTCCCTGATTTCCGTCCTCAATTCAGACTTGGTCTTCAACGTCACATTCGGATTGTTGGGATCGGCCATCGGTTTCTTCGGCGCGGTCAAGGCTGCATCGCTGTTTTTTGTGATGGCCTCGTTGTTTTTGGTGTAGGACTTCACCATCTTGCTGCTTTGGAAGGTGGAGCGCATGGCAAAGCCAGAGCCAGCAATCTGTATGCCGGCGGCCACAATGCCAAATATGGCAGTGGTGACACCCGCTTTTTTGGTTTCTTGCGCGGCCTGCATCAGTTTGTCGGCCGATGCCAGCGTGGCCTGGTACTGGTTGGTCATCTCGGCGAAACGCGCTTGCATATTGGATTTTTTGAACTCCCGATAGGCATTGAGCAATAGGTTCATCAAATCGTTCAAACGGCTTTCGATTTGGTTGGGCGGTATCTTTTCCAACTCGGCCAAAAACTGGTTCACATATTGATCGGCAGCCGTGCCTTTCGAAGGTGGGGTTTTGTCCAAGCCATAGGTCATAAATGGGGCGGTTGCGTCATCCGCACCCGAAGTCACCTCGTCACTGATTTGCGTGGGGCTGCCCACGACGCCTTTGCCGGTCGGTTGATCGATGGGGGCACTTTCGGTTTTGGTGTCTGATGCAGGGGGCACCTGGTTCGAGATGGGCTGTTTTTGCAAATTGTTTTGGACGGTGGCCATGGTGTGGGTCTCCAGGGTGATCAAGCCATGGTTTTGTTCAAGGCTGTGGTTTTGGATGCATTCACGTTCGCAAAGTCCATGACAAAGGTGTTGAGCTCTTGAATGCTTTGCTGAACGGACTTGATCAATTCGCTCTCCGAGTCAAGCATGGCCTTGGCGCGTTCCAAAATGGCGCGGCTGTTTTGGCTATCGGCCTGTGCGGTTTGCGCCACGGCATTGGCATTGGAGGCTTGCAAACCAGCCACGTTTTGCCCAATTTGCGCGCCCCCGCCCAACAGGGTGGAGCCCACACTGACACGGGCGGAAGCGCTGGTGAATTGCATTTTGCCGACCGTTTTGGTGATGACCGAGGTGCCCGATTCAACGGCTTTTTTGGACAACATCGCGTACCCCATGGCACCCACAGAGGCCACCGCCACGGCGACATCAACCCATCCGCCAATGGATGCGGCTTTTTCTTTGTCCACGCCCGAGAGGACCAGCACCTTGCTGACCGCGTCGCCAAGGGACGATGGCAAGAAATCTGCGTTGTACAAACCCGTGTCTTTGCCAATGGATTTGACCAAGCCGGCCACGGCGGTGTAAATCATGTATCCGGCCAACACACTGGCCGTGCCACCACTGGCAGCGATCATGGCGGCCCCGGCCACCAACATGGCCACCTTGCTCACATAACCCCACAGTTTGGCAAACCAGCTTTTGTTTTTTGACTCTTGCAGCGCTTGTTGCTGCTCTTTCAATTTGGCCGCTTGAACTTGGTTTTCTTCTTTGATGCGCTTGGCATTGGAATCAATGTTTTGGGTGGCGGTCTTGATGCTGAGGCGGCTGTAATCATTGGTCAAAGAGCCAATGAAGGCGCTCATGCTCGCGTCGCTCATCTCGAATGCTTTGGGCGGCGGCAAGGTGGGCAGTTTGTTGGCGGCCAAGCTGGGTCCGCTCGACTGCAATGGCGCGTCATTGGTGCGGGCGGTCAAATTGCCAGCTGCCGGGGGCGTGGCCCCCTGTGCTTCGTTGGCCGCAGTGGAACCTGAGGTGTTAACCGTGTTGTTGGCTTTGGCCGTGGTATTGGACCCGGCAATGACAGGTGCGGTGCTCATGGCGAAGTGTTTTCCTGTTGCAGTTTCAGCAAAGCCAGAAGGGCACTGCTGCGGTTTTTGAGATCTGCATGCTCGGGCAGTGAAATCCGCTGGGTCAAATCTTCCAGCAGGTCCATGGCTTCTGTGGTTTGGCCCAAAGCCACCATGCATTCGCAAATGTGAAAAGGCGGCGCTGGGTTTTCAATGTCCAAAGCAACCATGCAGCCATAAATACCCATGGCCCGCGACCATTCGCCTTGGGCTTGCAAACAAGCCGCCAAACCAAATGAAAACCGGGTGTCGTAGGGGTTTCGAATGGACAAGAAGGAAAACACTTTTTCCGCATCGGCAAAGCGTTCAGCGCTGTACAGGCGGTAAGCCTGGGCATACAGCATTTCGTAATGCTCGGCTTGCATGCCGGTGAGGCTGCCCAAGGTGGCACCCCCATGGAACAGTTCCAACCACTGCTGTATGGCTGCGTCTTCGGTGTCTGGTGGGTTGCTCATGGGGCACTCACACCATGTTGCGACGGCGCGCGGGTTTGGTTGCAGGGGCTGCCCCGCCTTGGTTGGACTGCAAATCTTTTTGCATGACATCTATTTGGCGCGCCACTTCGCGGTCAATGTCTGCCAGTTCTTCAGGCGGCACTTGGGCTCTGACCCATGCGGTGAATTCATCAGGGTCAATGTTTTGCGCTTGCAAGGTTTTGGCCACTGAAAAATCTTGCAATTGCGCCAAGACCGCCAGGGTGGCCTCATTTTGTTTGAGGGCGGCCTCGATTTGCGCTTGGATGGCCAGTGCTTCAGGGTCCATGGGGGAAAGCCTTCAATGGATGAGTGAATGGAAACAAAAGTTGGGAGGGAGACTTAGCCCATTTTGCTGACCACGCCAGACAGGTTTTGTTTGAAGATGGATTGCAAATTGGCGATGAACTGGGTGATGTTGCTCACGTTGTTGTTGTATTGGTTTACAGCAAGCTGTAATTTGCTGCTGATGTTGCTGCGGTCATCGGTTTGGGTTCTGATGGCCTGCTGCAAAGCCGTCAAATCGGCTTTGGTGGCCAACATGTCTTGGTATTTGGTTTGGTCTTCGGGTTTGATGACCCCGCTTTTGATACCCGACTGCACCAAAGTCAGGTATTTGTTCATTGCCGTGTTGGCTTGTTTCTTTGCGTTGGCATCGGTGTTCGTGCTAATGAGTTCGGGCAAGGGCGCATTGGGGTTGGCAAATATATCGCTGACGGCTTTTTTCACCAAATCATCATCGTTGGGTTCCGATCCCTTGGGTCTCCGCAGGCCTAAAGAGCCGAGGGTTTTGTCGTCACCGTCTTTGGGGAACAAAGCCAAAAGGGCGGACAAGTCAGAGTTGGCTTTGTTCAGTTGGGACAGTTCTTTGTTGTTGTTATCGATCGCAAGAGCGTAGTTGTATAAAGTTTCTTTTTGCAGGTCGACGGCCTTTGAAGTGACTGCCAGCAACAAGGCCTCCAGGGACATCTTTGTCAGCTTGGGGGCAAAAACATCATTGATTTTTGTATCTTGTTCTGTCTGACTGACCGTTTGGTAAGCGCTGGATTGGGTAACGTTTCCCAAGGACTGTGAATTGCCACCAGACATATTGTTCACGATATAAGTAGCCATGTCGTCCTCTTGAAAAAAATGTATTTCCTTTGAGTTTTTACCATATTTAATGTAATTAGACCTAAATTGCTATTTTGTTGACTGATATCGATTGCGTTATATTTTGTGGCGATCAATTCATCATCATTTTTAGATTTATCAATTTATGGCCTTCCGCTGTGTGTTTTGGTGTTTGCTTTTGGCGGGATGCAGCCAGGTGCCCAGTGCGAAAACCCAAATGGCCAACCCCGCCTCGGTGGCATGCATCCAAGCCGGTGGTCGATTGGTGATGGTCCGCCAGCCCCAAGGCGAACACGGCATGTGCCACTTGCCCTCGGGCGATGTGTGCGATGAATGGGCTTTTTTCCGGCACCAGCCTGCCACCGGCCGGTGTCCGCCCGCTGCGGCTGGGGCGGCCGTTGGCTCTTGAACCCTTTGAAAGTGAATGCCATGCAAACCAACCACACGCCATTCGATGGCACGACAGATGCCGCATTCTTGGGCCTGTTGGAGGCTTTTGCCACCAACCATGGCCTGCGCTACGAGCCGGGCGATGATGTGCTGGCCTTTGAGGCCGATGCCTTGTCGGTCCGCATCTTGCCCGACCCGCGCAAAACGCACCGCATGTTGGTTCAGGTGGACTGCACCTATTTGCCTGAACAGCTCAGCATCGATGTGCAAAGCGAGTTGTTGCTGTTGCTGCACCACCTCAACAGTGCGGCGCGTTTTGAGCATGAATGGGTCATCAGCATCGACCCGGCGCGCAACATTCGCATGCACAGGCCGTGCGATATCGCTCAGACATCGGTGGCCGATCTGGAAGCGCTGATGGAGCAGGCGATTGAACAAGGCCTGGCTTTGCAGCAAGTGGTCACCGGTATGTCGGCCATGGCATCGGCCAGCGCCACCCCGCCAGACCTCAGCCCCTTGCAACGCAGCGGCATGATCCGCGTTTAAACCCACCACCCAGCGCACACCGAGGTACCCCATGAAAGTTGGTCAGATCAATCCAGCCGCAGTCAAGACGCAAACCCAGACAGCTGCCCACGCTCAGCTGTTGGACATGAAAGACAGTCTGGTGGCAAAAGGGTCCATCGAGTCGGGCTACCTTCGCTTGAGCAAAGCAGGCACCATGAATGTGGGCGGTTTTTTGACCAAGGGCAGCAAAGGCGAAGCGGCCCTGGCCATCAAAACCCTGGTCTCCCAAGCCTACGGCGATCGGTTGGCGCGTTGTGGCAAACGTGAACAGCTCGACCAAGCCCTGGACACTTACCTGACAACCACGGGCAATGCTTTTGGCTCGAAAAGCTTTGTCAAACTCATCGACATGCTGGAGAGCAATTTGATGCGCCCCCAGCAAGCCAAACCCGTGACCGCAACCATCAAACAATTGGCCGACGCTGGGCGATTGACCGCTGTGGAATTTGCGTCCTCAGACAAGATGGTGAGTGACACCCCGGTTTCGGCCGCTGCGCAAGCCAGCTTCAGGGCGTTGGAAAGCTATTTGGGAGCGGAAGTGTTTGAACATTTTTCCCAGCTGATGTTCCCCGATGTCTCCACGCTCAATGCCGTGCAGGCGGCCTCGGCCCAAGCCCCCCGCGCCTTTGTCATGGGCGATGCCGATGGCAGCATGGGGCGCATGGTGCTGCATGCGATGGCCAGTGGGGTGGCCACATTGCCGAGCTCCAGATTGGAGGACTTGGCCATGGTGCTGCAGCATGAATATGAGGAGGACCTGGATAAATTCCAAGCCAGCCAGGATGTGTCAGCGGCGCATGTGCGTTTGGCCGCAGACATTCAAATCAACAGCCAAGCCAATGGTTCTTTTCCGGTTTGCATTTATTTGGGTGATATTTTGTCCGACCGGTTCACCAACAACCAAGAGGCCATGGCCACCCTGATTTACAAGTTGAGCGGTTTTGATCCGGCCGACACCACGCAAGCAAGGGCGGAAACCGGCGTTCGCTTCATTGCCGGCAACCATGACACGGCACCCAATATCGAGACCAATGTGCAATGGGGCGGTAAAGCCGCGGTCAAGTTGACTGACGAGGCCTATGGCAATTTGCTGTTCAATTGCTTCAATGCGGCCTTGTATGAAGGTGGCGTGTTCAGCAGCCACAACGGCATAGCTGCCAGCGAAGTCCCCGGCTACTACCAAACAGGCCTTACCGTCGAGATCAGCGATGAGCAATTAGCTCAAGCACGTCAACCAGATGACCGTCTCATTTCCAGGCTCAAAGGCGGCACTAAAGTGGAGGACTCTTTGCGGCTTCAAGCCAGCGACCCACAGCATTTGGCCGATCAAATGAATCAAATTTTCAAGGAGAGGGTGAAGGGCAAGAATATTGATCTCACCATCGCCACCGACTTTCGACCCCAAGACCGTTATTTAACCCCACAGGCCTTGGGTTTCGATGGCATCCCAGGCTTTCGCCAACTGCATGGGCATGAGGGCACGGCCAATGAAATCGAGCCTGGCGTGACCAATTTGAATGCCCGAGACTCGGTTGCGGCTTATGCACCCATGAGCAAGGTGATTGATTACGCTGTGGCCGTTTGATGGGGCATGAAAAAAGACCTCCGAGAAGGTCTTTGCAAAGCCATTGAAAAATTTAGCTGAAAAGTTTTGCCAAGAACCCCTTCTTCTTCTTTTCAGTGGTCGGTGCGGAAGACTCAATCATTGCGCCCTTTAAATCTTCAGGATTGAACTCGCCCATGTCATGGGCTTCATCGAGGTTGTTGTTTGCATTCATGTCCAAAAATTCTTCCCGTGACAAAGGTGTCAAGGTCTGTACCGGTGCATTGGGAAGGGCGTTCAAAAGGTTTTCCTCCAATTGGTCGCGCAAACGCTCCAAATGCACCGGATATGTGCCCGATTGCTGTTGAAGATCTTTGATGCGTTCAGTCATTTCGTGTTTGGCCATGCGGCCCAGCCTGATCGCCTCTGCGATGTTGCCGCTTTGCCCGACTTCCCGGGCCTGTTTCCAGCTGGCCAGAAACGCCACCACGCTTTCTTTCCCTGCTTCTTTGGCGTTGGCAGCGCCCAAGACGGTTTGCAAATCGAATTGCCCCAAACCCGCGCCCAACATGGCTTTGCCCATGTCTTGGGATTGATTGAGCCAGCTGTTGTTTGCGTCGAATGGGAGGTCCTCCATCTTGCTTTTGAGCAGTTGATGAAGCGCAGAAACCTCCTGCTGTTCTGATTGGATGGCTTTCAATGCGGTGGTCACCTCTGACAGTAATCGAGGCTTTCCTTCACCCAGCCGTGACAGAATCTTTGTGAGGTTGTCTCCGACAGCAATGGGCAGTTTGCTGACAACATCGAAAAATTTCTGACCAACCCCGCCTGCACCCTGTGGAAACAGGGCTTCCCAACGGCTTTTGATGGCCGCCATGTCCTCGTTGGTCAATGACGGGTTCTTGCTGTCCGATTTATGCCCCAGTTGCTCCACGGCCAGCAGTTGGTAAGCCAGTATGAGCTTTTGGGGATCTTTGACCATCCCATCTTTGAGTTTTTCCAAATGCTCAACGTCTTTGGTCAGTTGTGCATTCAGGGCCAGCAACTGTTGTTGCGAGGAACTATTTTTTGCGATCTTGGCGATGGACTCATTGATCGCTTGCAGGTCATTGCGCTGAAGAATGCGCGGCAATCGCTGGCCGCGGCCCATGAGCCTGAAAATGATCCGGCCCAAAAAGCCCGGTCGCTCATTTTGCAAGGTCTTCGGATCGAACCACTTCAAGTTTTCTAGACTGGCTTGGTACATGCCCGCTTGGTAGGCTGTTTTGATCTCTGCTTTGCTCAAGCCATTGGCAATGTCCGCCTCCTTGAACAATTGCCCGATGTGCACCAACTGGCCCGATTGCGCTTCGCGACAAGCTTTTTGCAAATCATCCTTTGTGGGAATCTTGTCACGCAGGCTCTCCAGTTGGGAGATCAGGTAACTGGAATTGCCCGCGTTGAAGGTGCCGTTTGTATCGGTCTCGCCAATCAGTTCTTGGATCACTTCCAGACGTTTTTGGTAGGCGGTTTGCAAGCGTTCTCTGAGCACATTGATGTTGCCATCTCCAAAGACTTCTGTTCGCAACAAGGGCATGATGGTTCGGCTTTCGATGGCCTCGATCGCGGTGCCTTCGATCAAAATGCGTTGTTCCTGGGCGGATTGATTTCGACGCTCTGCAGGACTGTCTTGCAACAAAGCCTGGTGCGCACGCTTTTCATAGGCAAATGCGGTGATAAACCTTTTTTTGCCTCCGTCGCCTATGGCTTTATCAATTGCCTTGTCATCTTGGTGTTTGCCAAATATCGTCTCGAACTCAGCTATGCGCTTATTGCGTTCTTCCAGTCGTTTTTGGGTTGTTTCAGGCACCTTGGTCAAGGCTTCGCCTGAGGCTTTCTTGTATGTGATGAATTCCTTAGCCTCTTTGCGCAGGGCATCGGAAGAAAACTTGTGTTCGAGTCGGCCGGTGGATCCATCGGAGGCGCTGACCTGGTGGTAGAGGTGCAAGACGATGGACAGCTCTTTTTGCAACTCTGGGTCATTGCGCACCTTGTCGATCAATTTCTCGGTGGTGCCCTTGAAACCGATCAATTCTTTGAGCAAAACGGCGGATTTCTCCAGCTGGCTCAGCATGTCTTTTTCAGAAACGCTGACAATCTCTTTTAGTTTCAGTTTTTCCAAGAGCTGTTCAGTGACGCTATTGAATTCAGCTACCCCATTGGGGTCTTTCAGCTCAGCCCCGCGCCTGATCTCTGCTTGCACTTGCGGATCGGCAATGCCAGCATTGGCGCCCGGGACGATTTGCTGGGAAATGACCTGCACCAAGGCTTGGGCCTGCATATCTTTTTCGAGGATGGCCGCCTCAATGGGGCTGACTTTTTTGTCGCAGACGACATTGGTGAAGCCCTTGAGCTGTTGAAGTTCGTTATGGTTTAGGCCCGCCAGCAGGTCGGCATTGAGGGCGACCTGTTCTAAATTTAGTTTTTCCTGGCGCGGGTCGGTTGTCTGCAACTTGGACAGCGCACCAACGATGAAATTGGAGTCGGCCACATTTGAACTGGTGAACCGCATCAACATATGGAGGAAAGCTCTGGCATCCAAATCGCCCTCGGGCCTGGACTTTCCATCCAATTGGTAGAGCTTGGCACCCGTGTCCGAGGCATAAATGGCACCGAGGTTTTGATGGACGGCCATCAAGTCCTGGTGTTTGTTGATCACCTCCAACTGCCCTGCATGCAAAGCTTGTGTAAGTGACTGCGCCAAAGCGTTGCCTTCGCCCAGTGTTTGCTTGGCACGCACAAAACCATCGAGCGCGTTTTGCGCAGATGACCTGTCTGTGTTTTCAATCGCCTCCAGAGACTGCAAAAGTTCAGACAGATTTTCTGGGCCCGTGGGTTTGAGCGATTCGATGAGTTCGGCATTGCCCCGGTCGCCCAATTTGCTCAGCACTTGGCTGCAGCCCGATTGCTGTTGGGGGCTTAACCCCAAGGCCGCACCTGCAAGGCCGCTGCGCCATGCATTTATTTGCTGTTGTGCGCCTTGCAAATCGGTGGGTTGGGCAAAGCCCTTGTCAAGCCATTGAGACACATTGTGGGCTTGTAAATGGATGGCCTGTTCCACCTCCGCTTGCGCGTCGAATGCGCGGGCAAATCCACCCTCTTGTTGGCTGATGTCCCTGCCCTGGGCCAGCAAACTTTGGAAGTCTGCTTGGCCGCGGTAAGCCGTTTTGATGGTGCTGATGCCCTCATTCAAACGATTCAAGCGGGGGGTGGTCTCTCTGTGTTCGTGATTCAGATCACGGACACCCAAGGGATTTAAGTTTCGGATGTCGTCGTCAAGCTTTTTCAGCGCGTTTTCATGCAACTGGATGGTGTTTTGGTTGAGGTTGTCCCCCTGGAGTGCCAATTCGGCTTGTTTCAAAACCAAAGAAACTTTGAGCGAATCATCGATGGCGACATTGATTTTTTCGATCATGTCCATCAAGGCGTTGGCATGTGCCTCTATGAGTTTGGATGTGCGGTTTGGATCAAGGACATTGGTACGAACCGCTGCGGTTTTGGCTTTCAGGGCTGATGCCAGATCCTGTAACTTTGCAGGGGACTTGTCTGGGTCGAAAAGCTCTTGCAATTGTTCATTGATCTCGCCCAAGGTTCCAATTGCGTTGTTATCTCCCAGATTCAGGGCTTTCTTGCCGACCAGTTCGGCCACTTGATCCAACGAGGCTTTTTGCTCCACCAAAGCATGGTCCAAGCGGTCGAGCTCATCCACAAAGCTCTTGGCATTGGCCAGGCCGTACACACAGTTCTCACCTTTTTTGATTTCGGCAGTCAAATTTTGGCGGGCATTTTTTGACACTTCGTTGTACTGCTCGGTGTCGTCAAAAATACCTTTGACATCCATCAGCTGAAAGCCCCTTGCGTCAGGGATCAAGGTGAAAATCGCGTTGCGGAAGGCTTCTTGCGTCGGTAACAGATTTGCTTTGACGGCCGCTTGCCCGCGGTCGCCGAGTTTTCGGGTGAGTTCGTCGGAGATGGTGTCCACCGTACCCAAGGCAATACCGCGCATGATGCCTTTGGTGATGTGGTCGGCCACGATGTCAATGGTTTTTTTGGCTTCCCCCCTGGAATTGCCGGTAAAAATGCGGAACCAGTTGCTTTTTTTGCTGTTGTCGATGGTTCGGGTGTCAAGGTGAGAGGTGCTTTTGTCGAGCAAATGCTTTTTGACGGCCGCTTTGAGTTTGGTGGAATCGTATTTTTTGGCGATCGCCATGAAGTCTTTCAAATCGCCCTCGGGAATGACTTCCGATCGGATGTTGCCTTCTTCAGGCATGGACAAACCATGCTCACTGAAGTTGTCAAGCTTGGATTGTTGGCGCACCATGTCGCTGAATTTTCTGCCGATCTCCACAGCATCATTGCGTTCTTTGGTCTGAATTTGCCCCTCTAGGGTTTTGTGCCACCACGGTGATCTGATGTGATTCAAGGCTTTGGAAAGAACAAGCCCCATAACTGCAGTGCCACCGACTACAAGACCGATCGAAAGTAAGGGGGCGAGCACAAAACCCATGGCGACCAGGCCAGCTGTGAACGCCACGCCGAAGGCTATTTTCCAAATTTTGGACCTGTCTTTGAAGTCTTCTTTAGTGCTGTTGGTGATGAGGTGTCCCTCCAGTTTTTCTTTTGCCTCAGGCTTCATGTCCGAGGTGGTCACGGTCCAGGTGGCATCGCGAAAATTAGGGTCTTGGGTAGGCGCAGCCTGAGCGGGGGCTGGTGGATTGGACGCATCTGCATGAGGAGCACTTGCATGGGGCTCTGTGGGCACATCTTTGCGCTCGAACACCAACTTGGGCTCGCTTTTGAATGCATTCTTGACTCGATCAAACAAGCGTTGAAAGTTCGATCGCTGTGCGTTGCTGGCCTCCTCACTGTCTTTCAACTCATTGTGAAAGGCGTTGTAGGCCTGGGCCTCAGCGCTCTTATCAAACTTTTTACTCTTGACGGAGACGAGATCGATGCTCAGCCTACCGGTGTCACTGGGTTTGAGGGTGAACAAATCGGCATAGCTTTTGGCTGGCTTGTTGTCTTGGGGGATCAGCAGGGGCGCTTGTGGTTCTAGCTCCAGCCCATTGTCGATGTATGTTTTCAGCTGCTTGGCCGAAGGTTGAATGCTTTGGAATAAGTTGGCAAACGATTGGTCTGGCTTGAGGTTTTGTGCACTGACAAAACGGCGATCCCAATTTCGCTGACCCGCGGGGGCGACCGCCGCGTTGGGTTCCAAAAGTGATTGGTTGCGAATGCTGGCTCGGGCCAGCTGGCCCATGTGTTCGCTGGAAATGCTCATGTGTGGGTTCCCGCTGCGGTTGGCAATAAAGGGTCAGGCCAAATTGGCTGGAAAGTTGGGCAGGTTGCCGCCGGGTTGGGCCATGTTGGTGGCATCGGTGTCTTGGGGGGTCCATTCGCCGCTGACCACGGGTTGCAGTTCATCGCGCACTTCGGTGCTGGCTTTGAGCAAGACATTCAATTCCACCGTCAGTTGGTTCAAGGTGGGGTCGCCATACAACAACCGAGACAACAGCAGGCAATCGCTAGACGGGTTCCAGGACAAGACGCAGCCATAGGTTCGAATGCCCATGAACTGGTAGTCCATCAAGGTGGCAAACAGCCCCGGGTTGTCCAAACCGACATCGCGCGCAATCACGGTGGCCAGAATCAGGGTGTCTTCATGGAAGCGGATGTTGACCGGCAGGTCTTCATCAAAAACCAGGTTGACTTCGCCATGGTCGTCAAAGCCATAGGTGGTGGCATCTGCGCCCAATTCAGTGCCGAGTTGGGCGAGGAGTTGTTTGGCTTGATCGTGGTTCATGGGGGGTTCCTGTGGGTCTGTCGATGAGGGGGGTTGGGGTCAGTGGGCCATCAGGGTCAGCGCATCACCACGCCAGCGGTGAGTTGCGCCAACTGGCTTTGGACCATGGCGCGGGCTTCTTCAGCTTGGTTCAATTGCGTTTCAAGGCTGCGTTGGTCGCTGCGATCGGCCAGTTGCAATGCGTTTTGATGTTGTTCCAACTGCTGCTGCGCCTGCGAAAGTTGCTTTAGCGCCAAGTCCAAATGGACAGCGGCTCCTTGTTTCTCAGGCTGGCTGATCAACAAGCTGTCATAGCGATTCTGGGCATCAATGACCTCGGACTCGGCGTTGGAGACGGCAGATTGCAGCTCACCTTTGCGGCTTTGCCAATCGAGCCGCGCCTGTTGGTTGAACAGATCGGCATCTTCTGTCAGTTCACGGATTTGGGCAGAGGCCGTTTGCTGGAGTTGTTGCAGGCTTTGGTCCAGGGGTGCCATGAAACCGGTGTCTCGTTGGATGCGCCCAACCAAAGCCGTTCGTTGGCTGTGCTCGGGTTCCAAGCCCAAGGCCAAGGTCAGCACGGCTTCAAAGTACTGGGTGACTTTTTCGTGGTTCTGAAAGGCCGTGGAAATGTCTTGCGCGGCCAGGACCGGGGCTTTGTCCCTGAGCAACTGGGCCAATTGGTCGTTGGTTTGTTCCACGGCCGCGGTGGCCCGTTGCGACTCGGCGGGCATGCTCCGGGGTTTGGTATTTTTTTCAAAGGATTGGATGCGGGCTTCCAGACTTTGGTACTGGGCCAATTGCTTGGTGAGGCGCACTTCCTCGGAGGAGTCTGAAAACCCGCGGGCCTCCAGCCATTGCAGGTGATCGTTCACCTGTTCTTTGGCACCCAGGACTTGGCTCTTGAGTTGGTTCAGGCTGGGGAGGCTGTCGTTGCCATTGACCAGCGTCAGAGCCATTTGGTTGGCTTTTGCCAGGTCTTCGTCGCTGCGGTTTCGGATCGCCCGCTGCTGGGCCAACCAAACCTGGTTGAAGCGTTCGGCGTGCAGGTGTTGGTAAGCGGCATCGAGGGTGTATTGGATGCCTTGGCGGATGGCAGCCGAATCTTCGGTGAGGTTGGCCATCACCGCCTGTGGGTCGGGTGGTTGGATCTGAAGCTGCTCTTGCAGTTCATTGATCACGTCGGCTTGGCTCTGCAAGACCTCTTGGGCGTTATCGATGCGGGGCATGAATGGGCTGGCATCCAAATCCGAGCTTTGCAAATTACTGGTGAGCAGCTTGATCAATTCCACATGCTCATTGACACCTTGCGCCATATTCGCCAGATCTTGTTGGAGCTGCGCCAGCGGTTGGGAGGCTTTGTCCCACGCCTGCTGACTGGCCAGTGTGTTGTCAAACTCGTCCTTGGCAATTTGGATGCGCTCCATCAAGCCATCAACTTGATGTTGGGCGGAAACAATATCCTTGCCGAGTTGATGGATGCTTTCCAAGCTTTCTGTCAAATCGCCATCAAATTGGTTGTGCAAAGCATCGATATGGGCTTTTTGTTGTTGTTCGATCGCTTTGAAGCGGGTTTCTTCTGCTGCGGCATCAATTGCATTTTTGGGTCTGGGTTGGTCGTCGTCATCATCGGGTTGCTGCACTTGCTGCCGATTGTCCCAAGCATCAATGTCTAGAAAATCATCTCCTTCGAAATCTTCAAACCTCCGGTGATCTTCAGATCCCAAGCCGTAACTTTGGCGATCCACGGAGCGATAACTGTTCGATGCCTGGCGGCCAGGTTCTGCGCCAAACACATCCTGTCTCTCATAGACCATTTCAAGTGGATCGGGCTCGACATAGATATTCACCAGTTCGTTCACTTCGGCGCTGTAATGATTCGCCACGTTAAGTGCTTCCGAGCTGCGGGCCCGCGAAGCCTGGCCCAGGCTGGACAAAGGCGAGTTCTGTGGGGAACTGGCCGCTGATGCGGCTTGAAAGGGCACTGACTGCGCCATAGGCTGCTCCAGCACAGATGGCGCGCGCGAAGATAAAGACTGCGGTGCAGCGGCTGGTTCAGGTGGTGGCTGTAGTGATGATTTGGCTGACTGTGGTGGTTCCATCGGTTCTGCTTGCACAGATGGGGCCCGTGGTGCCGGGGGCGGGTCCCTTTGGATGTAGGCCTGAGGCACTTGTTTTTCGACCATTTCTTCCAACTTGACCACTAGGTTGGAGAGCCCATCACCCCGCAGGGCCGCGCGCCCACGTGAGAGGTAATGGGTTACCTCCTCCATGAAATTTATTTTTTGTTCTGGGCTGTTCAAACGGGCGCTGGACTTTTCAAACAGGTTTTTCACCACCTCGACCGTGCGCTGCTGGCGTTGGGAAGAAACCCAAAATTTGCGCATGAATTTGGCTTCTGGTCCGCCCGAATTTTTGGTGTTGTTGCTGTTCCAAATGGCCAAGGTGCCGCCATACTCCTTGAGTTTGGTGGTCGCTTGTGTCAGTGCTAATTTGGCATTTTCTGGGCTCACTTTGTTGGTGAGTTGCTGGGCCCCGGTGCTGGCATCGGTCCAGTTGGTGTGCTTTTGCGATTGGGAGATGCTGGTTCCGCTCATGGCTCAAGCTTTCAATCCGCCCAGCATCATGCCGATGTTGGGTGTGGTTGCGGCGATGGACTGTTGTTGCCACAGTTGTTGAATCGTTTTGGCCCGGTCCAGCCCATCGGCCATCAAGGCCTCCAACCTGCCCGGGTCTGTGCCTGCAATCGTTCGGCTGGCATACAAGACCACCATGTCTTCCTCATCGATGGCGACTTTCCAGGCATGGGTGAAGCGCGACAGGTAGTTCAGGCGGTGCATCAGCATGGCGGCATTGCCCGCATCGGGGCCGTTGGCGGCGCACACGTCAATTTCCAACAACAAGGCCTGGGGGTTGAGGTTGTGTGGCATGACCCGCACGGTCATGCCTTGGGTGGTGAAAGCCAATCCCGCAGGTTCCACCTTGTCCTCCTCGGGGATGTGTAGGAATGCCTGAAACGCTTTGATCAGGGCCACAAAGGAGGGGGGTGCAGAGTGATCGTCCATGAGTGAATCAGTTTGAAAAATGAATGGGCGGGTAAATCATTAAATTTATTAATATTAATCGAACCGGCATTGAAAACAGGCCTCAACCCGGGTCAAGCCCACCCTTTCATGGGCCGACAAAAGGCGGCTTGGTAAAAAAGTACCCATTGGCGAGGCGGCTAAAAGTCAAAACCCACTGGTCGCCAGTGCAGCCACAGGGGGTAGGCCGCCACAGAGACCAGCATGGCCCGCATTCGAAAGTTCAGCCAGCCGGTTTCGCGCAACATGGTGACGCAGGCATCCACCATGGGCCAGCCGGTGCGCGCGGCTTTGAGGGCTTCAAAATGGGCGAGGTTGAAGTCTTGCTCGCGCAGGCCGTCATAGCCGCGGTGCATGTTGCGCCATTCAATCGCGGGCTCGCTTTCCAGTTTTTGGATGAAATGGCAGTGCCAGTGCAGGCGGCTTAAAAAAGCAGTCAAACCAGCGCGGTGCCGCGCCGCTTGGTGTGGCAGTTGGTCCATGTGCCCCCGGGTTTGTTGCACCACTTCGCGCATGCTGATGCAGCCATGGGCCAAATAAGCAGACAACCTGGAGCAGGCATCGGGTGCCGACAGCGGAGAGGAAATGCCGCCTCGGTAGCCAATGCTTCTGGCATGCAGAAAATGGTGCAATGTGTCCAAGGCTTTTTCACGCCCACCTTGTTGCCGCAGGGGCGGGTTGTGCGTCAAATGGCTGGGGGCTGACATGGCAAACGGCTTGGGGGATGGCGGTCGCCAAAAACGCAGCGGGCCCAGGGCTTGCGTGGGCTGGGCCATGTGGTGCTCCCAAGCGCTTTGCCACTGGTTGCGGCTTTTCAAGCGCCGAACCACGCCAAACTGGGGGTGCTCATGCCATCCGACCGCATGCTGTTTGCACCAAGCGGCCACTTTCAAGTCGCGGGCAAAAGTGAACCCGTTGCCGGTTTCTTCATGCGCATACAGGCCTGTGAATGGGGCCTCAGCCCAAATTCGGGCCAGCACCTCGGGCAGTTCGCCCTGGTGAATTTCTATCTGCCCGCCCAGCGAGCGCAAATGGGCATCCAGTGATTGCAAAGACTCGCGGATAAATTCGAAATGCTGAAGCGCGCAATCGGCTTGCAGCCACAGTTCGGGTTCAATGACGTAGATGCACCGGATGGGGCCGCTCTGGCTGGCCTGGGCCAATGCCGCGTGATCGTGCCAGCGCAAGTCTCGCTTGAACCATACCAAGGCGTAACCCATGATGGGGACTGACAACTAGATGCTTTGCGATGGGCCGCTGGTACCGATGGACATTTCTAGTGATTGAGCATATCCAATCCGCGCATCCCTTTCTCCGCGAGTCTTTCAAGCTTCTCGGTGATGCTCGCACCCTCATTGGCAATGAGGTCTTTCGTCACATCTAAATGTTCCAACGCCCATGTGCGAATGTGGGTGGGTGCCAAGCGCGCCTGCGTCAGTGTTTCAAATTCACGCTGGGCCCGTTGAAGAATGGTCTTGGCTTCGCGATTTAGTTTTTCGCCGTCGACACCCGGGTCACGGGCTTTGAAAAATGCCGTCATTTCGCTTAGATGGGTCGAGCAGTATTTTCCATAGGCAAAAGTACCCAGCGCGAGTGCGCTGCGGTAGGGGTGGCTGTAGCCGAGGTCTTTTTTGTCGGCGGCATCGATGCGACCGATGTCTCGGGGTTTTTGCCAAAAATCCTTGCTGCGTACCAAAGCGCCTTGCCCATGCAATAAGGCGAAGAGTTGCTGGAAAGCTGCCTGGCGCGTGTTGGCATTTGGATCCGCAACTTGTTTGCTGAGTTCCATCACTTTGGCAAGCGTGGCTTCGTCTTTTTTCAGACCCGTTGAGTCAAGGGCCAGGTCTGAGATGGATGCGCGTTCTTTGAGGATGTCCAGAAATACCCGCTCTTGACGGCTGTTGAGATCGGCCAGCGCAGACCGCAGCTCTGGCCCCAGGGCTGTACCAGCTTGACCATTGAGCTGTGCCTCGAAGCCGCGTCGGGCTGTTCGAGCCAGTTCGATCGCGTCTGGGACGCGCCCTTCTCGGGTGGTGTACAACTGATTGATGGCAGCGCGATATTGCGCCAAGCTGGGCGCAATGTCGACCCGCTGTTCCTGGGCGGCTTCAATCAGGGGCTGATGTTCCCAAAGCTCACCGAGTGCGGTGAAGTCAGGGGTGGTGCTGGCGATTTGTCTTTCAAGTTCCGTCTCGACCCGACCCAACATCGCACGCTCTCGCTCCGATGTCCAGGGGCTCACCTTCAATGCGTCGAGCAAGGCGTGGGCAGCGCTGATTTCACGCTGAGCGCTGCTCTTGGCCTGTTCGGCCTCATTTCCCGTGAGGGTTTTGGCTGCAATGTCGCCAAGGAACTTGCCATATGCCGCGCGGGTCAGCACGGCCGACAGGTACTTCGTCACCGATGTCTCACCCTTGGAGTTGGCCAGTGTTTGGGGGGTCCGTGTTGTGTGCGCATTGGCAACTTTTTGCAATTCGCGTTCTCGATCTTTCAACTGTTGAACGGACAGTGTTTCCTGGGTGGCACGCGCAGCCATCTGCGCCCAGCGCAGCTCGGTGGCCAAGGTGCGCAGATCAAGGTCACGCCCACCCCCAAGGGCTTGCGGCAAGCGAAATGCCAATGTGACGGGCGCACGCCCTTCCTGTGCAGCCAGCGCGTCCTCGCGGCCTTGCATGGTGGTGGCCAATCGTTCGCGCTCTGCATCCACCACCTCACGGGCCAAACCCATTTGCGCTGCATTGGCCTTTGCGAGTTGCCCTTGCAAACGGCCAAATGCTGCCTCGGCGGCATCGCGGGCATTGCCCCAGTGCGAGGGCCGGGGTTCCCAGCTTGGGGGTCCGTCACGCTGGCCCACCAGGCTTGCGGCATCCCGCAAGGCCTCCACCGATGCGCGCAAGTCAAGTCCTGCTTGCGCAAGCCGGGTCAGACGCTCTTGCTGCACCGCATCCGAAGCATCTGGGACGAGCGGCTGGAGGTCGGCCAGGCGCACACGTCGAAGTTCATCCATGCCCTGAGAAGGCTGGCGCGCCAAGGACTCGAAACCTTCGAGTTCCCGACGGATATCGCTGGCCATGTTCGTGGACAGGGTGGGGGCTTGCAACACTTTGTTCATCTGATCGATGGCTGATCTGAGCAGAGTGTTGCCTTCAACAGAATTCAAGTTCTCATTGAGCAAGCCCACCGCTGTGAAATAGCGTGCTCTGGCCTGGGCACGCAGGGCATCGACCGATGCGGATCCATTTGCAAGGCCTTCCACCGAATTTTGCCGACCGATCAGATGGTCACGGCGGCCCAGCGATCCAATCGCATCGCGCCGTGCCAAGTGATCGGTGCCGAGCAAAGCTGGCAGATGCGCATCGATGGCCTTGAGTGCTGCAGCGGGCTCTGAACCCGGTTTGGGTGCCACCATGCCGACGTAGTCGGGCAGCTTTTTGCGAACCTCTGCGGAGATCACTTTCTCAAAATCACGTTGCTGCACCCGCAAGACATCGTAGTCAGCGGGGGCTAGCGAATTTGGCTTGCCCGCATACGGGTCAAGGCGATCGAGCACGGTGGCGATCTCGCCAAGCGCCCGGGCGGCCTGTTCCAGGCCGTCGCCAAGGGCAAATGGGCCAACGCCTGTTCGGATCTTTTTCAACGCCCGATTGATGCTGTCGGACTTTTCTGAAAAATCGAAGTCGTGTGCAGTGAGCGACTCGATTGCATGATCCAAATCAAGACCATTGCCAAGTGGTTGGTTCGGGCGCAGCAGCGCAGTGCGCATGCTGTTTTCCAGCATCTCGCGTTGGTATGGGACTGCAGCGCGGGCTTGCACGGTTAACCAGGGATCGCGCGCGTTGGCAACTTCGGCGGCATCCAGCAATTCAAGCGCGCTGTTGGCGAGACCCTCGGCCTGTGCTTTGCGATGCGGCTGGCTTCGCGCCAACAGCAGTGCAAGCTCAAGCCGCGCGTGAGCGATTTCGCGAGCGCCCTGAAGCCGCAGGCTGCCTGCGCTTTTGGATGTCAGTGCATCGGCCCCCTTTTGGAGATCGGCCAAGTGGCTCTCAAGATCTTTGATCTTGCCGGCACTGGCATATTCATCCGTGCGTTTGCGTGCCGCACCCATCGCAATTCGCTGGGATGTGGCAATGTAATCAGGCATGTCGCTGAAGCCTTGGTTGGTCGCTGCTTGGCGAAACGCACTCTCCTGGGCTTTCTTTTGCTCTTTCAGTGTGCTGATTAGACTGGGAGGCAGATCATCACTGTTGAGCAATTTCTGATCGATGAGTGCCAGACTTTCTTCCATGTCCTCTAGGGCGAGGGCACCGGCCTCGGGAGAATCCAGCTTGAGACGGAAATCGGCGCGCGCCGTCAAGGCCCGTCCAAGTGCATCTGAGCTTGCAGCCGACGTGCGAAGCCGCGTGACGAGTTGATCGAGAGGGGTCAGCGTGGTGGGCGGGTATTTCGCACGCCCACCGACCAGCCCCTTCAGATCGTAGACCACCGCATCAAGCTCACGTGCCAGGTCTTCGGGTTTTTCTTGTACCCCTGTGCTTTGGGCCGCCTCGATCAGCGCCTCAATTTGTACGGCGCGTTGGCCCTGCACAGCCCAGCGGGCCGTTTCAGCGGTTTTCAGCGAAGCGCCCGCCATGAAGCCTTCCACAGCCGACTCGACCAACCGCGTGCCAAGCATCAGTTTGTTGCCATTGGGTTTTGCACGTTCAATGCTCAGGCGATCGTCCAGTTCGCGCAACATGAGCAATTGCAGCGGGCCACAAGCATTCGGCAGTGCATAGCCTGCCTCGGCGGATTGAAGATCACGGCTGGTTGTCGATTCGGTGCTGCTTGCCACATGGACGCGCGGCATGGCTGCACCCACCGCGTCGCGCAAGCGGTCACGCCAGCCCTTGTCCAAGGCGAGTTGTGGCTGGGTGTCGGGAACGCTCATCGCCAATCCCGTTGGACTGAGCGAAAAAATCACCGTGACCCAATGTTTGTTTTCAAGGTTGACCAGGGCCGCCAAGGGCGGGGCAAGCGGGTCTTGAAAATGATCGGCCACTTCCAGCGCAAATTCTTTGGCGACCGCATCGACTTGAGCGGTGTTGTTTGCACTGATCGACAGCAAGGTGTCGCTGATTTTGATCTCTCGCGGCGCAAATCGGCTCAGCGCTGCACTCATTTCCGCCCCGGTGGCGAGTCGGCCAAAGTCCAGCAAATCGCGTTGCTCTTCCAACAGTTGGAGCGACGGCATGGATTGGATCGTTTGCTGGATGATGGGCTCCAGCGGTCCAGGCGGTTGATTGTTGCCCAGGTTTTCTTCGTGCTCGATAAATGCGGCCAGCGCGAGCATGCGCGGCGGCAACGTGCCCAGCCAATCGCGGCCTTTGGCAGCCATGCCTTCGGTCAGTGCGCCCAAAAAACTGCGTGCCTGCATGGCCCGCACAGTTTGCTCCATGGTGGGATCCGACAGGCGCTGCACCAGCGCTTGGGCATCGGAAGGCGATGGCGACGTGCCGATTTTCAAGTTCGCGACAACGCGATCAAAATCGAAGCGCGGGCCTGTTGGGGGCGCCGGGGGCAGCGCCACCGGCGGCTTGGCAGCCGCATCTTGGACGGTTTTCTCCGAACGGGCTAGAAAATCGCTGACGGCCTTCACGTCCGCACCGTCGTGGGATTCGAGCATGCGGCGCAGGCTGGCCACCTGCGCGGCATGCGCGGCGACCCCCCGCTGGGCCTCTTCGGTGCTGGCTGCGCGCCCAAGCACCACGCCATACTCGAGCATCACCAGTTGGGTCAGGTCAGCGGCGAACTTGTTGCTGCTCAACGGGTCACGCAACTGCAATTCGCGGTCGGCAAGAGCCGGGTTGGCCGCATAACGGTCGGTGGACAAGAGCGCTTTGCCGCTGTCCTTCTGGGCCCTCATCACGAAATCCAGCGGTTTTTCGAAGTTTTGTTCGCCTGGTTCAAAGAGTTTCGAATAGGCTGTTGGATTGCGCATCAAACGTGCATACCGTTCTGGCGACATTTCCGTGCCATCAGGGCTCATGCGTGAGAGGGTGCGGCGCATGGCATCGTCAAGCACCCGAGCCACACGCGGGCCGGTCCAACCATCGCTTTTGCGCAATTGATCCAGACCAAGCATGGCTTCTTTCAGCGGTGCCAGGGCCGGCGATTCGGAATTCAGTCGAGGTAACTTGACATCGTGCGCCGGTACAAGCTGTTCTCGCGACCAGGTCTCGTTGCTTCCATTGGGTGCCCGAAAACTGACATTCTTCATCAAGATGTTGTTGAAGAAGCCTTTTTGTTCGGGTACAAGCCCTGCGCGAAAGGCCTCGAAACGGGACAGCGTGGCAGAAGACTCCACCTTGTATTCGAGCGCAAGACGCGTGCTTTCGTTTTGAACGTTTGGGCCAATGGCGGTTCGAATCGTTTGGGCTGGGACAAGATTCAGATTCCATTGATCGGCCCAATCCGCGTATTTTTCAAAATTGTCATCAACGCTGGTTTTGATCTCAGCCGCTTTTGTCGCATCAGCGCCCTGGAGCGCCAGAACCAAAAGACCGGAGGCCGCCTTGAAGCCATCAACGCCAGGGCGGGCATTGCGTTCTGCAGGTGTTAACGCACCGTAGGGCTTTTTGGAGCCTGGGTCCGCAATGGTTGACGGCTCGCGGTTGAATGTCATTTGGTATTCCGCACGGTAGGCCCGTGCAAGGGTCAATGCCAGTTCGCGCGAGCCGAGTTGGTCGGTCTCTGGCGGGTCCGGGGGCATTGCCTGGAGCTGATCGATCAAGGTGGAAAATTGCGCCACCGCCGCCCGTTCGTTGGGCTCTTGGTTTGAACGATAGGTCTCAAAAGCGGCAACATGATTGCCATCTATAAATTGCTGGCGCAGCGTTGGCAACGCCTCTGTGGCGAGTGCCTGCGCATTGGTCAATGCCGTGCGCAACAAATCCATGGCTGCCGTCTGTGGCAAGCCCTCTGGCAGGCTGGGCATTGTTCGGTTCATGAACCTTTCCCCATTGGGCATGGTCACAAAGTAAAAACTTACGCTATCGGCAGCTTGCTCTTGCGCAATCAATAGATAAGGACTCAAGTATTCCCTGAGTGGCCGTTGGCTCAGCTTTAGATTCAGTCCGCGCTCGATGACGTTGGCATTTCCATCTTCGCCGATGTGTACCGCAGAGCGCTTCAACTTCAGGGCAAAGCGCGCCATGTCATGATCAGCCAGGTTTGCATTTTGTTCAATGCCGTGGATCACTGTGGCTGCAATCAAACGTTGCGATGGCGGTGCCGGTGCCAGTGCCGCTGGCTGGGAACCAGCCTCAACCGTTGGATCGGTCGAAGGATTAAAGAATGCCTCCACCTTGAGTGCCTCGGCGGCCACAGCCTTGGACCCCTTGGCACTGGTGTCGATCTGGGCAGCGCTCAATAATTCTTTGGTGTAATTCAGGGCGTTCTGGCGCTCGTTTCTGTATTTGGAGTCTTTGGACAAGGCGTGCTTGAAACTCGACCACAGCGTCTGCTGTCGCACTTCAAAGAAAATTTCATTGCCTTTGTGTTTGATCCGAAGTTCAAACGACCGCTTTGAATCAGGGTATCGGTTTCGGTAGGCCTTGATCACATCGTTAATTTTGCCCATCACCTTCTGGGCGATCGCGGTATTTCCCTCGACACCGAAGTCATATTGCCCCTCGCCGGTTTGGGTTGCAATCTGAATGCGAACGCCAGCGCCTTTTCCACCAATGTTTTGCACGCCATTTGTTGCTGCCGCAGGGACAACAGGGTTACCACCGATTCTTGGGTTCGCCATGTCGGACTCCTGTTAGACGCGTAAGAAACCAGCCATGGTCGCTGCGGCTGAGGAGGGCTCTGGCGCGTCTGGCACTTTGCAGAAATCGAGCATGGCCATGACAACATCCGCGATGATTTCAGCCAGGTCGACCGGATCGGCACCCGATGCGTCCAGTGAATCCACCAGCGTGAGCAACTGACGGTCGTTGTCAACCGAATAGCGGCGCGTGGCCCGAGGGTGATCATGGTGCGCACTGAGCGCACGCGACATCAGTGCTTGCAGACCGGCGGGCCGCACGAGGGTCACCGCCACGCGGTAGCGCTGGTCATCGGCATCGTAGCCAAGCGAAAGTTCATAGTCCTGCAGCAGATCAAAAACGAGCTCAAAGGCACCGGCCTCATCGATCTGGGCAAAGGCCTGCTCGTTGATCGGTGCGGTGTCAAAGCCTGCGACATCCAGTGCGAAGCATGCGAATGCGAAAGGTTCAATGCGAACATCGTCCATGAAAATTCCTCAAAAAAACCAAAGTGGGCACCGTGTTTCGCCCCGCTCGACCAAGCAGCAGTTACTGGCGTTTTCCAAATCGATCAGCCCAAAGGCCTCCAGCACACCCATATTCAATTTGGCGGTGGAACAGCACGGGCAGGCCCCAAATGTGTGCAAGTCAATGGGGTGTCAAGGGGATGGACTGACATGGTGCGGGCTTCAACCAAAATACGATCAATGTTGAATATCAACATTAACACAAAGGCATCGAAACTAACATTTGACGGTAAGTTTTATCAATTTCATTGGATGTTGATTTGTGTCGGCACAAAAGCCGCTGGACCAGGGCTGGGGCGCTACCCAACCCGTTGACCCAATGCAAAGAAAAATCCGTGCAAGAAAAAAGCCCTTGCAATGACTTGCAAGGGCTTTTTGTCTGGCTCCTCGACCTGGGCTCGAACCAGGGACCTACGGATTAACAGAAAGCCAGGCTCGTCAAAAACCTATATAAATCAACAACTTAGGTGTATTTTTGATAAACGTGTAATATTTCGTGTAATAACCCCAAAAGTTACATAATGTAACTTTCCAGCCAAAACACGCAAATTTGCACTCAGTTGCGTCATTATGCAGGTGAAAGTTCGAGGCCAGGCGCGGGGCTCGAACCAGTTGGGGCCGAAGTTCGGATCTAGATTCGGAGCTCGAACCAGTTATGGCAAAAGTTCGGATCTACACGCGGGGCTCGAACTTGATCATTTGAACAGCACGGGAATTGAAAACCGTGTCATATGTCGTGCGATTGGTTTGCAGTTCGTAGGCTGTTTATCTGATGAATGATTAAAAAATAACAACTTGATTATCAAAAAGTGTTTTCATGGTTTCTGCAAATTTGGCATCACCAAATATATTCATGGTTTTCCTATCGTCTTCTTTTTTGCTGTTTGAGTAGGCCAAAGCCACAGCAAAGATCCCTTTAGCCTTGGCAATACTTTTGATGTTTTCCCATTGCAGGTCTAGCGACTCTTTGTTTTTTGCAACAGCTGCAAGTACAGGTAAGTGCCATCCCTGAACTAATCGTTCTTGAACAATTACTTTTGTCTTTGATGGTTTCATTTCAGGGGTCATATGCTGGGCATCAGTTAACCATAAGCATTGGAAGGAGTCACAGGGATCTATAGGCCTATTGGAGTAAATGTTGCAGCCAACATTACATGATAAGTAAACACACGGCTTATCTAAGCTTGCCTTAATTCCGTTGGAGTCGATTACTAGCAAGCCTTCGCAACAGACGGTGCATCCATTACAGTTTCTAACCATTCCGTCATTTTACTCAAAATAACTATATAGATAGGGTTAAAAGCATACGTAGCTAACTGGTAGCTATCAAAGTTCAAGGAGTGGCGCTGGTTCTCAACTTGGCTCATCAAGAAGCCTAGGGATTGAAAACCGCATCATGCCGCGAGTATTTGGTTTGTAGTTCGTAGGCTGCTGCGCGAGACTATCTGACTAGGTTTTAGGTTCAATTCCCTGCCAGAGAGTCACGAGATCGGATCGTTTGGTTACTTGCATTTTTGCCATGACTTGAGCGCGGTGTTTTTTAACAGTATCTGAAAAAATACCAAGCTCCTCGCCTATTTCTTTGTTACCCAGGCTTCCCAATATTAGTAGAAAAATTTTATTCTCTTGCGGTGTCAAGGTTGATTGCAAAGAATACAGTTTTGACTTTCTTTGAATTAAATTTGTGTTGGCTGTATCTAAATTAATTCCGCGTTGAATCGCTGCAACCAAGTCATCGCTTTTGAATGGTTTCCATAAAAACTCAATCGCACCGCTCTTCATAGCATTGATAATTTCTTGATGCTGGCTCTCACCGCTAATAAAAATTATGGGAATGAAAATATTTTGATGCTTTAGGTGATTCTGTAAATCAAGTCCGCTTAGCTTGGGCATCCGCATATCTAAGACCAATACGCAGGGACGCTCTAGTTGCACATGCTCATCTAAGAATGCCTGAGCGCCTTCGAATTCATGAACGTTGTAGCCTTTATTGACCAGCATGGCTTTGAGATGAAAGCTTATATCTGCGTTGTCATCTACCAAATAGACGTGTTCAAGGGGCATTGATGTTTATGTGACGAAATTTCCAAATACTCTAATTCAAAGACTTGTCTTTTTGCTACCCCCTCATTCTTTTTGGAACAACTTAATCTTGTCGAACTTGAGGCGAATTAAAAATTATCAAAAAAGTTAGGGTTATTACTTAGAAAATAACTCCTCACCCTCCCCAATTGGGGGTTGTTTGAATTGCCAAAAAGAATTCTAATTAATGACCGTAACGTAATAAACGTTCTAACTACAAGCCAAATCAGCTTTAAGAGAATTCATATGCTCTCACAAGTTGCCCATAGCCAACAAGGATTCAACCAAGAGCAGTTCGAGAAACTGTGCACTTGGATTGACGAACATATTCAAGAGCAAATCGGCTGGTCAGAGTTAATTCATGAGTCAGGATTCGACCACTTGTCGATCCAATCGTCTTTCGCGAAGTACAAATCAACTACGCCGATGACTTACATACGTAAGCGTAGAGAAGATTTCAAGGCCATTCGCAATCAAAATGGACCTGCCGTTAAGTTTCAATCTTTACTAGCAAAATAGTTCTGGAACCTGAGCCATGACAAATCAAGTCTGGTTACCAGCTGATGGAGCATTACTCAAAAAACTACGGGAAGACGCTGGGGTAGAGATAACAACGCTTGCTAGATTGCACTCTTTATCCACATCGCAGATAAAACAGCTAGAAAACGGTGGAGACAGCAGCTTTTATACCCCATCAATAAAACTAGCAACTGGACGCAAGCTGCTCATGCACTTTGGTGCAGATGTACAGCCTTTAGAAGAAGAAGTTGAGATAAATCAGACGCAAACTTCTCAGCCTGAGATTACGGCAGCAATTGATAGAAAAAGTATTGATACTCAACAAAACAGAAATTCTTTGCAATTTCAGATTATTGGAGTGCTGGTGGTAATCATAGGAATAGCTTTGTCAAATGGTTACCTGTTTAGCGCCGAGACTGAAACTAAGCCAAGCAATCTAACGAAGCAATCGGAAATCACAAAGCCAATTGCAGAAAACACTGAAGAGCCAAAGAGTATTGACGTTTACTCTGAGTTATCGAAAAAATCTGCATTAAAAAATACGAATCTAAATTTATCTGGATGTGAATGGACCAACGAGGCAAAGTCAATAGCTGGATATCAGCCAATCAAACCGGGTGACTATGTCCACGTCGTGGCAAATACTGATGGAGCAATCTGCGTCAAAGACGCCACAAGTAAATTACAAGTCTTAAATTTAAAAAACACGCAATCTCAAACTGTTAGAGGAAGTCCTCCATTTGAGATTTTTAGTAATAACTTGTATCAATTTCAGCTTTTTTACCAAGGTAATCTGTTGAGGCTGCCAAGTAACGATATAAAAAATATCACACTGAAAGAACAAAAAATATGATCGAAGAAAATTCCTCACTTACTTCTTTAAATGCAAGTAACAACATCACTATTGGAGAAGGAGTGACTTTTGTTGGATCCATATCTGCCAACGGTAGAGCCTTCATTAACGGCAACGTAACTGGCCAGATTACCGTTGACGATCTTCAAGTTGGTCAATACGGCGTCATTAAAGGAAAGATCAAATCCCGTGAGATGGATGTACATGGCGAAGTGCACGAGGAAGTCAATTGCGCAGAGCATGTGTTGGTGCATTCGACCGGACTAATCAATGGCAAATTAATTTACGGCGAATTAGAGATTCAAAAGGGTGGTCGAGTGACTGGATCTATGGATCAAAAGATTCGTAAGTAAGCAAGGAATAAAAAATATGAATCCTATTCTTCTGAATAGGGTAAGCAAGAAAAACTTGATTGCCAAGTATAGGTAACGACATGACTGAATTCAAAATACTAGTTACAAGTCAAAAAGGCGGAGTAGGGAAAAGTACCGTTTCAGCAAATCTTGCCGCCTATATTTGTCGACAAGGAAAAAAAGTTGCTTTACTTGACTATGACTTGCACGGTTCCTCTAGCAAATGGCTAAAAGGGGCGCCACAAATTGGTATCGATATTAACCACTCGCCCCTGCCGCTTGAAGTTGGCGGTACTCGTCCTATGCATGAGGCTAGGCAAAAATTACGCAGACTCTGCTATTCCAATGAAATAGTAATTGCTGACCTAACGTGGACAGACTCAATGACGGCAGAGTTTTTATTCGAATTTGACATGGTGATTGTGCCTACTTCAGTATCTGAGATTGAACTCAATGCGACATCTGAGTTCTTGCAACGGTTTCGTTGGGTATTTGAATCGACTATTCATGTCCCTCCCAAACTACTGATTTGTCCAACACGGGTTCATAACGACCAAATGTCGGACGATTCAATTTTTAAGCAACGCTTTCCTTTTCGACTTATGTTGTCGCCAGCAATTCTTGAGAGTAACTCTGCCCGAAAGCTATTTCAACGAGGTTTTATTTCTGATTTGAATGATGCCTGTGGGGTCTCTTTTACAGAATTTGGAAGCGCTGTTTTATCAGTTGTAGAAGAACAAAATAAAGTTTCTAAAAAGAATCAGACATCTACTAACAACTTTCGCATGCAAGCCTTACTTCGATTGGCTGCTAAGTACGAAGCATCAATACGGTCAGTTGCGTAAATGGTCGTTTTGACCCTATCAATTAATTCTTTTGAGATTCATATATTAAATATTTCAAATATCAAAGTACAAACATGCTGGTGGTAAATGAAAAACTTTAAAAGTCGAGTAAAAGAATATGAATAAAACTGATGCCCCTCAAATCACTAACGAGCAACGAATCGATATTCTTTGTGAGTGGATAGAAAAGAACTTGGGGGAACGAATTAGTTGGGCTGATTTATCTCGCGAAAGCGGCTTGGGTAACTTGGCATTGCGTTTGTCGTTTATGAAATATCGATTTATGACCCCTATGACTTTTATTAAATTGCTTCGAGAACAAGCTAAAAAAAATACTCAAAATTAATTTATGGAAAATGATAGTCTTGCGCAAAACAATGGCCTCACTGAATGTAGTACTTGCAGTTGTTGGAAAAATAACTATGCAAAATCTAAAGTTAGACTCTTAAACACTCCTGGCACGAATGGAGAGTCAGGACTTTGTGTTGGAGGAGGCTTTGACGGTTCTCAAACAAAATCAAATGAAACCTGTTCAATGTGGAAGCCACTCATTGATAAGGAAAGAATCTCGCCTATTTTTTACCCAAGAGAATCTGGCGAATAATGAAAAGTCCAACTGCTTGGTTAGTTTCTAGAAAAGATGGTCAAGCTAAAAGATATATTCAGCTTGAATTGCCAGTGGTTGACTAGATACTTCCGCAAAGACAGGTGCTAGATTTGTTATGCAATTTCGTTCTAGCGACAGTGTTGAAAAAGCTTACTCAGTTAAAGAGATTGCCTGATATAGAAATTCACTGTCTTTATTTCGCAAATGACTCTCTGATCTTTTAGCTAAATCAGGCAAGTGGCCGTGTAATAAAACGTGCAATAACTGACGAAAATTGGCCTAAATAATGACCTAAGTTTTGACCAGAGAACCTCTGATTAACAGAAATCCAGGCTCGTCAAAAATCTATATAAATCAACGACTTATATGTGTTTTTATTAAACGTGTAATATTTCGTGCAATAACCCCAAAAGTTACATTATGTAACTTTCCAGCCAAAACATCCAAATTTGCGTTGAGCCGTGTCATTTTGCACCCAAAAGTTAGACGCTTGGC
>JACCDX010051824.1_pt1 | contig 72198 bp, 69 predicted proteins | sample 7449681 | NCBI WGS metagenome assembly JACCDX01 (sample SAMN15323450, study PRJNA562643) | freshwater metagenome | isolation source: river surface water | place: USA:Blue River Watershed | collected 2017-08-18 | reverse complement strand
TAAGTTTTTTCTGTGAACTAATCGGTTAAAAATGCCCTCAAAATGCTCAAATACTTCAAGTATTATCCGCTTTTTCGGGCATTTTTGCCCTCTATTTCTTTGAAAAATTCTTATTGAAACAAACTTAACTTATTTAGTGTTTCCAGTATATCAATAATATTAATTTTATTATTATCCAGAATTTTTAGTATATTCTTGCAAGCTTTGCACCTCTATCGGGTGTATTTGCAATTCGTAAATTGCCGCAATGGCCGATTTAATACCGCGAATGGTGGTAAAGTATGGAATATGGCGCATGACCGCAGTTTGGCGAATATGACGCGAATCCTCCAACGATTGGTTGCCCTCAGTGGTATTAAAGACCACGGCAATTTTGCCATTAATCATCAAATCAACTATATTTGGTTGCCCTTCGGAAACTTTATTGACGCGGGTTACCTCAACCTTGTTGGTCCGCAAAAATTCGGCCGTGCCGGCGGTGGCATACAGGGTAAAGCCCAATTTTATTAATTCTTGGCAGGGGGCCAAAATGGTTTGTTTGTCGCTATCCTTGACCGAAATAAAGGCATTACCGCCTATCGGCAATTTGACCCCGGCCGCCAATTGGGCCTTGGCAAAGGCCATGGCAAAATTATTGGCTATACCCATTACCTCACCGGTGGAACGCATTTCCGGGCTTAATATCACCTCGCACCCCAAAAATCTATCAAAGGGAAAGACCGCTTCCTTGACCGCAATATGTTTTATGGCATCCAATTGTGGCAATTTGAAATCCCTCAGCCGTTTACCGGCCATAATTTGGGCCGCCACCGCAGCCAAGGGAAAACCAATCGCCTTGGCAACAAATGGCACGGTGCGCGATGCCCGCGGGTTAACCTCCAAAATATAAATTTCGCCATCCTTGACGGCATATTGCACATTCATCAGCCCCACCACTTGCAGGGCCTTGGCCAATATTTCGGTTTGTATTTTGATGGCTTGCAGAATATTTTTATCCAATGAATAGGCCGGCAAGGAACAGGCCGAATCACCCGAATGCACCCCGGCCTCCTCTATATGTTCCATAATACCGGCCACAAATACATCCTTGCCATCGCATAATGCATCTACGTCAACCTCAATGGCTGATGATAAATAACTATCAATCAAGACCGGGTTTTTGCCCGAAACTTTTACTGCCACATCAATATATCGTTCCAAACCGGCACGGTCGCGCACAATTTCCATGGCCCGCCCGCCCAAGACAAATGACGGGCGAATCACCACTGGGTAACCAATGGTTTCAGCGGTTTTTATCGCCTCCTCCTTGGTAAAGGCGGTGCCATTATGCGGTTGTTTTAATTGGTATTTTTCCAGCAGGGCCTTAAATAATTGCCTATCCTCGGCCAAGTCTATTGATTCCACCGATGTGCCCAAAATGGGTATTTTGTTGGCGTGTAGTTCATTGGCCAATTTTAAGGGTGTTTGCCCGCCAAATTGCACTATCACCCCCAATAATTGCCCCTCCTCTTGTTCCTTTAATAATATTTCCAGAACCGATTCCAAACTTAATGGTTCAAAATATAGGCGGTTGGCGGTGTCATAATCGGTGGAAACGGTTTCGGGGTTACAATTTATCATAATTGTTTCAAAACCCATTTCTTTCAGCGCATAACAGGCATGAACACAACAATAATCAAATTCGATCCCTTGGCCAATGCGGTTGGGGCCCCCACCCAAAATAACAATTTTTTTCTTGGTGGAGATATTGGATTCGTCAAATTGCCCGTGAAATTTAAAATCAAAAGGGGGTAATTCATAACTGCTGTAACTATATGCGGTGGTGCTTTTAAATTCACCGGCACAGGTATCAATACGTTTGAAAACCGGCCTTATACCATGTTTATGGCGCAATTTGCGTATTTCGCCCTCGGCCATACCCGAACGTTTGGCCAATAATTTATCGCTATAACCCATACGTTTGGCCCCACGCAAAAATTCCACATCCGGCATATTATCGCGGGTAATTTGGCTTTCCATGCCAATAATTTGGGCGAATTGGTGCAAAAACCATTTGTCAATTTTGGTTAAATCATGCACAAATTGCACCGAATAACCCTGCCGCAGGGCCTCGCCAATATATAAAATACGTTCCGGAGTCGGGCGGGTTAATTTGGCGCGCACCTCGTTTATATCCTTGGGGTTGTCAAAAATAAAATCGTTAAAACCGCTGATGCCGGTTTCCAATGAAATTAAAGCCTTTTGGAACGATTCCTGAAAATTACGGCCAATCGCCATTGCCTCACCCACTGACTTCATTGATGTGGTCAATGTATTATTCGCCCCAACAAATTTTTCAAAGGCAAAACGCGGGATTTTGGTTACAATATAATCAATACTTGGTTCAAAACTGGCCGGGGTGGTTTTGGTAATGTCATTAACCAATTCGTTTAATGTATAACCCACCGCCAACAGGGCCGCCACCTTGGCAATGGGAAAGCCGGTTGCCTTGGATGCCAGGGCCGATGAGCGCGAGACGCGCGGGTTCATTTCTATCACCACCATGCGCCCATTATCGGGGTTGATGGCAAATTGCACGTTGGATCCACCAGTTTCAACACCAATTTCGCGCAAAACCGCCAGGCTGGCATTACGCATAATTTGATATTCCTTGTCGGTAAGGGTCAGGGCCGGGGCAATGGTAATTGAATCACCAGTATGAATACCCATCGGGTCAATATTTTCAATACTGCATATAATTATCGCATTATCGGCCTTGTCGCGCACGACCTCCATTTCAAATTCCTTCCAACCCAGCACCGATTCCTCCACCAATACCGAATGTACCGGCGATTCTTGCAGGCCGTAATTAAGAATTTTCAAAAAATCATCCTCGTTATAGGCAATGCCCCCGCCCCGCCCACCCAGTGTAAAACTCGGGCGGATAATCGCCGGCAGGCCCCCTATAAATTTCAGGGCATCGAGCCCCTCGGCCAGATTATGCACCAAACGGGCCTTGGGGCATTCTAAGCCAATTTTTTCCATGGCCAGACGGAATAATTCCCTATCCTCGGCCTTTTCTATCACCTCGGCCTTGGCCCCAATCATAACGATGTTTAATTCGGCCAATACACCCATTTTTTGCAGGGCCAGGCCGGTATTAAGCGCGGTTTGCCCACCCATGGTTGGCAAAAGGGCAATGCGTTCATTGGGCCGTTCCTCGCGTTCCTTGCGCAGAATGCGCGCCACCACCTCGGGGGTTATCGGTTCAATATAGGTGGTATCGGCAGTCGCCGGGTCGGTCATAATGGTGGCCGGGTTTGAATTAACCAAGGCAACACGATAGCCCTCGCCCTTTAATGCCTTACAGGCCTGGGTGCCCGAATAATCAAATTCACAGGCCTGGCCAATCACAATCGGGCCGGCCCCAATAATAAAAATTGTATCTATATCATTTCTTTTGGGCATTTTTTTCCTGCTGTTGGGTTTGTTGGGCCAAATATTCCATTAAATTATCGCTGTGTATTTCCACTTGGCTATGGTTATCCAAATCCTTTAGTGCAAATTTATTATTTTCAATTTCATTATCACCGCAAATTAAGGCATAACGCGCCCGCACGCGGTTGGCAAAGGTCAGATGCTTTTTAATATTATTGCCAATATTTATTTGCACCGCATATTTTTGCCGTAATTTTTCGCAAATGGCAATAGATTTTTCCACCGCCAAATCCCCCATCGCACAAAATACAATATCGCATCGTTCCTCGGTAATATCATCGGCACATAATAACGCAAGCCGTTCCACCCCGCCAGCAAAACCAATACCGGCCACATCGCCCCCGCCCATCAATTGCACCAAACCATCATATCGCCCCCCGCCCAATACCGTGCCCTGTGCCCCCAAATGGGTGGTGGTAAATTCAAATGCGGTATGGCAATAATAATCGAGCCCGCGCACCATGCGTTGGTTCAGGGTAAAGGGCAAATCGGCTTTGGTTAAATAATTGGTTAATTTTTCCAAAAAACCCTGTGAATGGGCGTTCAAATAATGTTTAAATTGCGGGGCATTGTCAATTATTTCCCTATCGCCCTCGTCCTTGCTGTCCAAAATACGCAGGGGGTTAGAAATAAGCCGTCTTTGTGAATCCTCGCTTAAATTGCTGGTATATTTGGTAAAATAATCAACCAATGCTTGGCGGTAACCATGGCGTGATTCCTTGTCGCCCAGACTATTTAATTCCAATTGCACCTTGTCGCCCAAGCCCAATTCACGCAAAAACCGCCAGGCCATGGCAATCACTTCGGCATCAATTATGGGTTCACTCGCCCCCAAAATTTCGGCCCCAATTTGGTGAAATTGCCTATAACGGCCCTTTTGTGGCCGTTCGTAGCGGAACATGGGGCCCATATAATAAAATTTGCAGGGGCTGTGTTGTTGCAGGCCATTATTGATAAAGGCCCGCACCACGGCCGCGGTATTTTCGGGGCGCAGGCAGATTTTATCGCCGCCCTTATCCTCAAAAACATACATTTCCTTGCCGACCACGTCTGATGATTCGCCCAAGGAACGAACAAAAACCCCAATTGGTTCAATAATTGGGGTTGAAATTTCAGAAAAACCATAATATTTGGCCACCCGCGCCGCTGTATCAAAAACCCGCCGCATTGCCAACATATCCTTGAAAAAATAATCCTTGGTGCCACGCACCGCCTGCAATTGTGTCATGGCCGATTCTATTGCAGGGAATCACCCAATTTGTCAATAAAATAATTGTTCACTATCACTCAATTTGATTTGCATGTTTGATTCGCATAAAGCAGTTGACTTTATATGATATTCTTTTACTATATACAGGCCCATAGTTGGATAGTTGCTGGCATTGCCAGAGGAAAGTCCGGGCTGCAAAGGGTTACAATGCTGGCTAACGGCCAGCGGGTTTGAAAAAACTTAGGGAAAGTGCCACAGAAAATAACCGCCCAGCAATGGGTAAGGGTGAAAAGGTGCGGTAAGAGCGCACCACCGGTTGGGCAACCAAACGGGTATAGGTAAACCCCATTCGCAGCAAGACCAAATAGGATGATTGCCTTAACCCTTGGCTATAATCATCGGGTAGGTCGCACAACCCCCATTGCAAAATTGGGGTTCAGATGAATAACTATCTTGAATGACAGAACCCGGCTTATAGGCTATTGGCAAAAATTTATTGACACCAAATATTATTATTGGTGATTCAAAACGGAGGTAAGAAAATGTTGAGAATTTTTGGGTTTTTGGTGGTTTTTGCCATGGTTATACATATGGCCATGGCCGGCACCCCATTAAAAATTTATATACCGGCCGATGAGGGTGGCGGTATGGATACGGCCGCCCGCACCCTGGCCAGTGCCATGCAAAAGTCTAACTTGTTGCCGGATGGGGCCGATTTTAATAACATTGGCGGCTTGGATAGTTCCAAAACCATTCATGAATTTATGAAAGAACAGGGCAATGATAATGCCCTGATGATGGTGGGGGCAGTAACAATTGGTGGGTTACTATATAATAAATCGCCCTTTACAATGAATCAGGTCACCCCCTTGGCCCGTTTGGCCAGTGATTATCAAGCGATTGCGGTTTCGGCCAACAGCCCAATAAAAACAATGGCCCAATTATTAAACGAAATTAAAAAAGATTCGGGCAATTTGACCATAGGCGGGGGGGCCAATGGTGGGCCAGACCATATTATGGCAGGTTTCATATATAAAAAATATAACTTATCAACCGACAAAATGAAATATTTTTCATTTTCCGATGGGGGCAAAATTATACAGGCCCTGAATGGCGGGGCGATTGATTTTGCATTTACCAGCCTGAGCGATTTGCGCGCCGGCGAGGAAGCCGGTTTGATTCGTATTTTGTCGGTATCGTCAAAAAAACGGCTAGATAACCTGCCGCGTGTGCCAAATTATAAGGAAAGTGATTTGGATACAACCATAGAAATTTGGCGCGGGGTAGTCGGTGCCCCCAATATGTCAAAAAAGGGCAAAAAACAATGGTTAAAAATTTTGGATGCCACCAATAATGGATATGATTGGAACCGCACATTGGAAAAAAATATTTGGAATAATGCCTATATTTCCGGAAATAAGTTTGGCAAATTTATGGCCAAAGAAACCAAAAAAATACAAGCGCAATTACAGGATTATGATTTGATAAAATAAAAAAAACCCCTTCACGCGCAAAATAATGCGCATAAAGGGGGTGATTTATCAATAGGGCTTATTTGTTTAAAAATTGGCGAATCCGTTGGCCGTAATCGGACGAACATTTATCAAAATGCTTTAAATTGGCATCTATCAATTCCTGTCCAATGCCCTGCATCGCCCCGGCAATATTTTGCGCCAAGCGGTTTTTTTCGTCATTGGTCAAAATATTATACAAATTACCGGCTTGGGTAAAATCGTCATTGCCTTGGTGTTGGTCATGGCGGTCGGCAAAGCCGCTAATTTTTAATGGCGGTTCGGCCTTGGTTGGGTCTTGGGTTGGGCCACCAAAACCATTAGGTTCATAATTATCATAATCACCATTACCATCAAAACGCATGGCCCCATCGCGCTGGTAATGCATCACCGGGCATTTGGGGCGGTTAACCGGCAATGATTGATAATTGGCACCAATGCGGTAACGTTGCGCATCGGGGTAGGCAAACAACCGGGCCTGTAACATTTTATCGGGTGATGCCCCAATACCGGCAATCAAATTGGCCGGCGATAATGCCACCTGTTCAACCTCGGCAAAATAATTTTTCGGGTTGCGGTTCAGGGTAATTTCACCCACCTCTATCAATGGGTAATCTTTATGGGGCCAAACTTTGGTTAAATCAAATGGGTTATATGCGGTTTTTTCGGCCTCCATTTCCGGCATAATTTGCACATAAAAGCCCCATTTGGGGTGTTCACCGCGTTCTATCGCCTCATATAAATCCTGTATGGCATAATCGGGGTTTTCACCGGCCAAAATACGGGCGCGCTCGGGGCTTAGGCATTTGATACCTTGGCGCGATTTGAAATGAAATTTGACCCAGAATCGCTCGCCATTATTGTTCCATAAACTAAATGCGTGCGAACCATAACCATTCATAAAGCGATAGCCATCGGGTATGCCCCTATCGCTGAATAAAATGGTAATTTGGTGCATCGCCTCGGGGGCTTGGGCCCAATAATCCCACATTCTTTTAGGGTTTTTATAACCGCTGAATGGGCATTTTTTTTGCGAATGAATAAAATCGGGGAATTTTAGGGGGTCGCGTTCAAAAAATACCGGAGTATTATTGCCGACTATATCCCAGTTGCCCTCATCGGTATAAAAACGAATGGCAAAACCGCGCGGGTCGCGTTCGGTATCGTTGGAATCCTTACCACCGGCCACGGTGGAAAATCTGATAAATATTGGGGTTTCCTTACCAACCTCAAAAACTTTGGCCAATGAATATTTGGTAATGTCATTGGTTATTTTTAAATGCCCGTAGGCACCGGCACCCTTGGCATGAACCACCCGTTCGGGCACGCGTTCGCGGTTAAAATGCGCCAATTTTTCTATCAGATGCGTATCCTGCATTAATAATGGGCCCCGGGCCCCGGCCGATATACTATGTTGGTTTTGGGCGATAATGGCCCCGCCGGCAGTGGTTAATTTTTTGGTCATGGTTAATATCCTTTCTGTGGAAAATAAAAATGTCTAATTTAGAATGATTTTAATTATCATTTTTACAAATGTCAACAGATATTTTTAGAATAATTCTAAATTTAAAAATTGAATGATATACTCAAAATACCCAATATAATTAAAATTAATAACAATTAATTTTAATTATATTGGCTGGATTTTGAGTATGAAGGGGGGTTTACAAGGGGGGTGAAATAGCGGTTGGGCCGTGCACAGAGCGTTTTTCACCCCCCTTTTCCTTAAATTGGTTTTTAATGGTAGCATTTTTAAATCCTTTAGATGATACCAGTATATAATTATCGCGATTTATTACATAATGCCCGCATAATAACCAGCAACAGGCCAACAAAAATAATCATATTGGCCATGCTGGCCACCAAAAAATTACGGGCAATTTCCGGGGCGATAATTTGTGAAAATGCCATGGCATTGATTGGGGTTTGCCCGGCCATAAAAACCAAGGCAAAGCTTAAAATATATAAAAATAACAAAATATTATGCGGGCGAAAAATAATATAATAATGAATAATTGCCCCACCCAACAACAGGGCGACAAAAAAAGCCTGTTGCATTATATGGCCACCGGCAAAGGAAAATGTCTGCATGGTGGGCAGGCTGGCCGGAAAGACCATTTGTGGCACAATGGCAAAGGTTAAAACCCCAAAAATAAAGGCCTTTAATGCCAATTCATCGGTAAATTTTTTCCAATCACCACGCAAATGAAAGGCAATAATGGCATATATAATTAACCCATAACCCAAACAAAATGCCAAAACAAAGGCCAATGTTATTAATAATTGCGGGTTATTAAGCGGGTCAGATGGATTTTGTGGCCCGTCATTATGGGCTTGAAGATTGGGTTGGGCGGTATGTTCAGATACATCAGGGTTTTTGGGTGGGTGGGCGTGCTTATTATGCTCATCGGCTTGAATTTTACCCGGTTCGTCATGCAGATGCACCGAACCATCGGCATGAATATGTTGCACCCCACCGGCCCCGCCCACCACAGGCTGAATGGTTTCATTGGCCAATTGTTGCATTTGTTGTTCGGCATTTTCGGCATAACGCACCACCGGAATGGTGGTTAATAATTGCAAAATAAAAACCAACAAACCCGCCAACAGGCTGGGTATGATGGCAAATTTTAACAAGGGCATTTTGATGGGTTGTTTATGTTAGTGGCAAACCCAACCAAAGGCATGGCGGGCATCGTGGGCGGCATCATGCACCGCATTGGCATTGGAAATGCCGGCCACAAATAACAGGCTGGCCCCAACAATGGCCGGGATAAACCGGGCCGAAATGGCCGAAAAATCGCGGGTCAGGACGAATTGTTTTAATTGAATTGCGCGAACCATTTTTGTCTCCTTAGATGGTTGATATTAAAGATATAATTTGTATCCAGACTTTGATTTTATGATAAAAACCATAATTCATAACCTTCCCAAATATACATTCAGTGGTTATGAAATCTTACTATTTGGCCCATTTATCATAAATTGGCCTTTAATAAGAATCATACTGTTGCTAAGGGCAGTTATTTTCAACCATGCCAGAAACCTTTAAGCCAACCCCCCTGATGGGTAGAGTCATTGAAAATTATTCCAAATTAAGGGGGAATTTACGCAAAATTTCTTGGCTTGTCAAGCAATAAATTATTTTTGCGAATGGGCGGGTAAAAAAAAATCAAGTTATTAAAGATGATGTATGTCATTGTAAATTGTTACATCTCATTACATTTTCAATAATATCCGTCACGACTGCCCTAATCAAAGAGAGGGGGATAGTATCTATCCCCCCCCCCCATAGGTAGATAATTATTAGATAATTATTAGATAATTAGTAGATAATTATATGTTTTTAATACATATGCATACCGCCATTGACCGATATAGTTGAACCGGTAATAAAACCGGCATCCTCGGCCACCAAAAACAGCACGGTGCGGGCAATTTCATCGGCCCGGCCCAAACGGCCAACCGGTATTTTTGCCTTAATTTTTTCCAATACATCGGCCGGCACCGCGCGCACCATATCGGTATCAATATAACCCGGGGCAATGGCGTTGACGGTGATATTTTGGGCCGCCCCCTCCTGTGCCAGTGCCTTGGTAAAGCCATGAATCCCTGATTTGGCGGCGGCATAATTAACCTGACCATATTGGCCGGCCTGGCCATTAACCGAACCCACATTGACAATACGGCCATATTTGCGGGCCCGCATTCCCTCTATGACTGCCCGGCACATATTAAAACACGAACCCAAATTTGTATCAATAACCGCATCCCAACTATCACGCGACATGCGGTGCATGGTGCCATCACGGGTAATACCGGCATTATTGATTAACACATCAACCGGGCCAACCTCGGCCTCTATTTTTTTAATGGCTGTCACGCATTCCTCAAAATTGCCCACATCAAATTTATAGGCCTTAATGCCGTATTTTTGGGTAAATTCCTTGGCCGCCTCGTCGTTACTGGCATAATTGGCAATGGCCGTATAGCCGGCATTTTGCAATGCCACACAAATTGCCTCACCAATACCGCGTGTGCCACCGGTTACTAATGCTATTTTTCCCATGTTATCCTCCTGTTTGATAATCCCTCTTATCTTTATACTTTTGAAAATATTATAAATCAAGCCCGTTTTATTGGCATTGCTATTTTTTTGATATTTCGCATATTTCAATTGATAAATATCAAAAAATGGCAATTTGTGCCCCCCAACGCTTGCTATTATCTATAACCAGTATAATAAGATGGAAAAAAAGGATATAAGATGGAAAAAACACAGGAAAAACGCGGTTTGGTGGTCGGGGTGGCCAATAATCAATCAATTGCCTGGGGATGCACCGAACAATTTGCCCGGGCCGGGGCCAGTATTGCCATGACATATTTGAACGACAAAACCAAAAATTATGTTGAACCATTGGCAAATTCTGTCAATTGCCCGATTTTTTTGCCATTAGACGTGCAAAATGAACAACAAATGGAGGCTTTATTCAATGAAATAGAAGAAAAATGGGGACAATTGGATTTTTTGCTCCATTCCATCGCCTTTGCCCCCAAGCAGGATATTCAGGGTGGCTTGATTGATTGTTCCGCGGCCGGTTTTGCCACCGCCATGGATATTTCGGTGCATAGCCTGTTGCGTTTGGCCAAGCGGGCGCGCCCATTAATGAAAAATGGTGGTTCCATCATTACCCTGTCATTTTATGGGGCGCATAAGGTTATTTCGCATTATAATCTTATGGGGCCGGTTAAGGCGGCATTGGAGGCATCGGTTAAATATTTGGCATTTGAATTGGGGGGCGAGGGCATACGGGTAAATGCCCTGTCAACCGGGCCGGTTAGAACCCGCGCCGCATCGGGCCTGGCCGATTTTGACCAATTAATGGAACGGGCGGCCGAAAATGCCCCCCTGCATCAATGTGTTACATTAGAACAAATTGGGGCCATGGCCCAATTTTTGGTTTCCGATAATGCCAAACATATTACCGGCCAAACCATTTATGTTGATGCCGGTTTTAATATTATGTAATAAATAAAAATATTAAAAAATAACCGCTGGGTTAAAAATATTCTGCGGGTCAAGGGTATTTTTAATATTTTTCATTAATTGATACGTTACCGGGTCCTTATATTTTTGCATTTCCTTAATTTTAATCCGCCCCACCCCATGTTCGGCCGAAAAACTGCCCCCATATTCGTGGGTTATATCGTGCATTTTTTGGTGAATCTCCTCCTCCATGGCCATAAAGCTGGTATTATCCATTCCCAAGGGGGCACTCAAATTAAAATGCAAATTGCCATCGCCCAAATGGCCAAAACAATAAGGGCGAATATGCGGGTGTATTTGGTGCAATAATGCGTTGGCTTGATTAATAAATTGCGGTATTTTATCAATCGGCAGGGCAATATCATGCTTAATCGAGGCCCCCTCGCGCGCCTGTGCCTCGACTATCAATGACCTTATTTGCCAAAAATTATCGCGTTGTTTGGCATTTTGCGCCAATAAACCATCGCTGATTAACCCGCTTTCGGCCATTTCGCCCAAACCATCGCTACTATCGCCATTATGGTCTAATTCCCATAATATTACCCATTCGGGCAATTGGTTAAAGGGCAATTTATCGGCCCCATAATGTTTGGCCACCAGGTCAAGGGCTATGCGCGGTATTAATTCTAATGCCAGGCTTTGCCCGGGGTAATGGGCCTGAATAAATTCATAAACCGGCAATATTTTATCCAGATTATCGGCACATAAAAGCAATGTTTGCAAATTGATGGGCATTTGCGCCAATTTCAAAACCGCCTTGGTTATGATACCCAATGTCCCCTCGCCCCCAATGAATAATTGTTTCACATCGTAGCCGGTATTATTTTTGCGCAAATAATTGCAATCATTCATTATTTGGCCGTTGGGCAATATGACCTCTAACCCCAAAACTGCATCACGCATATTGCCATATTTTAATGTATTATGGCCACCGGCATTGGTGGCAATATTACCGCCAATGGTGCAACTGCCGGCCGAACCCAAATTAAGCGGGAAAAATTTGCCATATTCAGCGACATATTGGTGCAATTGGGCCAAAATAACCCCCGATTCGACCAAAACCGAATTATTATGCGGTTGAATGGCGATAATTTTATTCAAATGGCGCATATTAATAATAATATTTTTGGCAATATTCAGCGGGGTGGCCCCGGCGCAACGGCCGGTATTGCCCCCCATGGGTATGATGGCGATATTTTGGGCAGTGCAATGGATTATAATATGTTGAATCTGTTGCACCGAACGCGGAAATATAACCGCCATGGTTTGCCCATGGTAATAATGGCGTGAATCCCATAAATATTGGTCAATCTGGGGGTCATTTGGGGTTATTATATTATCGCCCCCAACAATTTCAATCAAACGGGCAATATCAGCCGACATTATCAATGACTTTTTTCCACGGGTGAATGGTGACCTGCCGAAATAGCCCGGCCAGATTATAAGGGTCATTGGCCAAAATATTTTCAATAATTTGCAACGAATCCGCCTCAACTATCAAATGCGAACCAATCATATCGCCCCCCCCGTTCAAAAATGGCCCACCCCATAATAATTTGAAACCGGAAAATTCCTGTTTAATATATTCCAGATGCGCATTGCGGTTGGCCATGCGCAGGGGCAGGGCGTTTTCCTTGTCGTAAGCGGTAATAATATAGTGCATAAACATATTATACCGATAAAAATCACTTTATCAATGAAAAAAACTTGCATATATTCACGAATCATAATTTATAATATGATAAATTTGTTCCAATGAGAGTTTTTCAAAGATGCGCCAGTAAAATTGCATGCAATTTTGCGCGCAAATCCAATGTAGGCTTTAATTTCAAGAATGCGAGCGAGAGCGAAGCATGAATTGAAATTATTTAGCCGAATTGTTAGAGGGTAAATAAAAATTTTGGAAGGCAAGTTGGCTTGTCTGCCAATGCGTTTCAAAATTTTTATTTAACCGATTAGTGTACGGAAAAAACTCATTGGAACAAATTTATATAAGGAGAGACCATGCCTGCTATATCACTACGCCAATTACTCGACCATGCCGCCGAACATCAATATGGGGTGCCGGCATTTAATATTAATAATATGGAACAGCTTATCGCCATAATGCGGGCGGCCGAACAAACACGCGCCCCGGTGATTCTTCAGGCTAGCCGGGGGGCCCGTTCCTACGCTGGTGATATGATGATTCGCAAAATGATTGAGGCGGCCGAATTAATGTGGCCAAATATTCCCATCTGTGTTCATCAGGACCATGGCAATTCGCCCAATACCTGCCTGTCGGCCATTCAATATGGTTTTCATTCGGTGATGATGGACGGCTCCTTAATGGAGGATGCCAAAACCCCGGCCGATTATGATTATAATGTCGCGGTAACCGCCAAGGTGGTGGAGTTTGCCCATGCGTTGGGTGTCTCGGTTGAGGGGGAATTGGGTTGCTTGGGTTCGCTCGAGACCGGACAGGGCGAGAAGGAGGACGGCCACGGGTTTGAGGGGACTTTGGGCCATAATATGCTGTTAACTGACCCCGACCAAGCAGTGGATTTTGTCAAAAAAACCAAGGTTGATGCGTTGGCAATTGCCATGGGCACCTCGCACGGGGCCTATAAATTTTCACGCAAGCCCGATGGCGATATTTTGGCAATGAATCTGGTCAAGGAAATTCATAAAAAATTGCCAAACACCCATCTGGTTATGCATGGTTCGTCCTCGGTACCACAGGATTTACAGGATATTATCAACCAATATGGCGGGGAAATGCCCCAAACGTATGGGGTGCCGGTCAGTGAAATTCAGGTTGGTATTAAGCATGGGGTGCGCAAAATTAACATAGATACCGATTGCCGTATGGCCATTATTGGCCAATACCGCAAGGTGGCACAGGAAAAACCTGGTGAAATTGACCCGCGCAATTTTAACAAACCGGCCATGGAGGCCATGACCAAAATATGCAAGGATAGGTTGGAACAATTTGGCACCGCCGGCATGGCCGATAAAATCAAACCCATTTTATTATCGGATATGGCCAAGGCCTACTTAAAGGGACAATTAGACCCGAAATTTTCTTAAAATCTAATGATACTTAACCCCAACCAACGATTATTGATTTTGGACACCGAAACCACTGGATTGGACCCAAAATCGGGTGATAGGCTGGTGGAGATTGGCGTGGTGGAATTACGTGGATTCTCGGTTGGGCAGAGTTTTCAACGTTATATTAACCCCGAACGCGATGTGCCTATCGAGGCCGAAAAGGTGCATGGGCTAAGCACCAAATTTTTGAGCAAATACCAACCATTTATTGCGGTGATAGAGGATTTTTTGCAATTTATCGGCGATGATATTTTGGTGATACATAATGCCCAATTTGACATGAAATTTATCAATTTTCAATTACAGGAATGCGGTTTCCCCGCCATTCCCGATAAACGTGTCATTGATTCGCTGGCCGAGGCCCGCAAAAAATTCCCCGGTCAACCGGCATCATTGGACGCATTATGCCGGCGGTTTAATATTGACAATACCAGCCGTGAATTCCATGGGGCATTATTGGATGCCCAATTATTATGCGAAGTATGGATAGAAATGAACGGGGGCCGGCAAAACCGGCTTGATTTGGCCGAAATTGGCGGGGCCAAAAATAATAATCAAACTGGCCAAACCGGCCAAGCCATGTTGCAACAAAGCGAACGCACCCATTACCCGGCCCGCCAATTTGCCCCAAGCCCCGAGGAATTATTGGCCCACCAAGAAATGTTAAGCAAATTAAAAAACCCCAAATGGTTATTATAATATACTGGGAACACTAAATACGTTTAAAAATAAAATTATTCATATTCAATGGTGGCTGGTGGTTTGGAGGTATAATCATAAACCACACGATTGACCCCATTAACATTATTAATAATGCGGGTGGCCAATTGTTGCAAAAATTCTGGTGGAAAGGCAAAGCTGTCGGCCGTCATGCCATCAAGCGAGGTTACCGCCCGCAGGCTTAACATATATTGATAGGTGCGCCCATCACCCATAACCCCAACCGAACGCACCGGCAAAAGGGCGCAAAAGGCCTGCCATATTTGATTATAAAATCCGTGGGCGCGTATTTCCTCTAAAAATATTGCATCGGCCTTGCGCACTATTTCGCATTTTTCGGCTGTCACTTCGCCCAATACGCGTATGGCTAGGCCCGGGCCGGGGAAGGGGTGCCTGCCTATCATGGCCTCGGGCAGGCCCAAAACCCGCCCCAAATCCCTAACCTCGTCCTTAAATAATTCGCGTAATGGTTCCAATAATTTGATATTCATTTTTTCCGGCAGGCCGCCCACATTATGGTGCGATTTGATGGTAACCGAGGGCCCACCAACAAAGGAAACCGATTCAATAACATCGGGGTATAATGTGCCCTGCACCAAATATTCGGCCCCACCCAATTTTTGTGCTTCCTCCATAAATATGTCTATGAATAATTTGCCAATAATTTTGCGTTTTTTCTCGGGGTCGTCAACCCCCTGCAACCCGTTTAAAAAGACTTCCCGGGCATCGCGATGCACCAATTTGATATTATAATGTTGCTTAAACAAATCAACCACCTGTTCGGCCTCGCCCATACGCAACAGGCCATTATCAATAAAAATACAGGTTAATTGTTCGCCAATCGCACGGTGCACCAATACCGAGGCCACCGCAGAATCCACCCCGCCCGACAGGCCACTTATTACACGTGCCTTGCCCACCTTGGTGCGAATACGTTCAATTTCACCGCTATGGAATGCGCCCATATCCCAATTGGGGGGTATATTGCAAATATTTTGGGCAAAATTGGCCAATAATTCGGTGCCACCCTCGCTATGTGATGCCTCGGGGTGAAAAATAATCCCGAATATGGTGGCATTTTTATTGGCAAAAATGGCAAATGGGGCCCCATCAGAATGGGCAATTATTTCAAAACCATCAGGAATTTTTATGACCTTGTCGCCATGCGACATCCACGCCCGATACGAACCCCCCACCTGCCAACCGGCCGGCAAAATGGGCGATAATTTATCAATAATTATTTGCGCAAAACCAAATTCGCGTGAATCACCCTTGGCCACCTGGCCACCCAAACAATGGGCCAACGATTGTTGCCCATAACAAATACCCAAAATGGGCACGCCATAATCAAAAATGGCCGTTTGGGGCAGGGCCGGGTTATTGTCTAAAACCGATGCCGGCCCGCCCGATAAAATAATACCGGCCGGTTGATATTGATTCAAATATGGCCTATCAACCAATTGATATGGGTGTATTTGCGCATAAAAACCGCGCTCTCTTAATCGTCTTGCTATTAATTGGGTTAATTGCGAACCAAAATCAACAATCAAAATTTTTTGGTTTTTACCCATCAGAACCCATTTGCCCGAATTATTTGAATAAATTTATCGCCCGGCAGGCCCATATTGGTTATTTTCCAACCCAAACCATCGCGGGTTAAATAAATTTGGAATTTATTAATGTCATTTTGCACCAAAATTGTCCCCAAATCGGGCAATAATACGGTGTAATTATCAATCCGCTCAAACCCGCGCGATTTGAACATTTTTTCATAAAAAACCTTTTCGTTAAATTTGGCGACCATTTCGGCAATTTCATTGGCCATTTCCTTAATTTGTTCTTCTTGAACCTCAGGTATTGCCGATTTAACGGTTTCATCTAATGTCTTTTTCATATCACCCAACAGGCGTTTTTGCAGGTTTTTTTGCATTGTATTTTTATCTATACTTGCCATAAATCCATCAATATCCCCATTGACAATGGAGGTTTTAACATGGGTTGCAACCGAATTTATAGAATAAAATTCATATCCCACCACCCCTAAGGCGATGACAACAATTACTATCAATATTTTGCCAAACATTACAAATCTCCAAAAGTTTAATTAGCATTATATATTATGGATATTTGTTTAAAAGTCAAGGTTTATTACCGCAAAAAATTTGAAAAAAATTCCTATTTTTACCGGAAAAATTGAGGTCTTGGGGGGTATAAAACGAAATTGGCACAGAAATTGCCTTGTAAGACATCAGAGAGTTTTTTAAAAACATGAAGGAGAGAATATGGATAATATTACATTTATCACCATTTCACGGCAAAAGGTATTACAGGAACAATTGGACGTTGTCGCCAATAATGTGGCCAATGTTAATACACAGGGATTTAAAGCCGAAAATATTCGCTTTCGCGATTATTTGGTGAAAATTCGCGGCTCTAACATTAATGAAAATTTAACATATGCTGATAATATTGGCAAATTACGTAATTTGGCCGATGGCCCATTGCAAAATACCGGTAATGATTTGGATGTGGCCATTTCGGGCCCGGGTTATTTTCAGGTGCGCACCCCACAGGGCATTCAATATACACGTTCAGGGCGGTTTCAATTGAATAATTTGGGCGTTTTGGTCGATTCACGCGGGCAACAGGTGTTGTCAGCCGATGGGGCCCCGATAAATTTGGCCGGGCAAAACCGATTGGTGATAGCAACAGATGGAACAATTTCCAACGAAGCTGGCGAGAATATTGGCCGGGTGGGTTTGGTTAATTTTAATGACGAAATTAATATGGTGCGCACCGAACAAAATCAATACACCACCAACGAACCACCGATACCGGTTGCCAACCCCATCATCATTCAGGGATCGGTGGAATTATCTAATGTATCACCGGTGATGGAAATTACCAAATTAATCAAATTGCAAAATGACCATGTATTGCTCCATCAATTAATGAACGAGGAATCGGGTCGGCAAAATAAAATTCTCGAAACCTATTCAGGCCGTTCATAATAAAGGAGTAAAACCATGAGAGCATTAAATATTGGCGGAACCGGTATGGCCGCACAACAAACCAATGTGGAGGTAATATCACATAATATTGCCAACGTTAACACCACCGCCTATCAACGTAGGCGCGTGGAATTTCAGGATTTATTATACCAAAATTTACGCCGGGTTGGTTCGGCATCATCCGATGCCGGCACCATAGTGCCGGTTGGGGTGCAAATTGGGTTGGGGGTTAAAACGGCCGGTGTTTACCGCGTCAACCAACATGGTAATTTGAACAAAACCGAAAACCCGCTTGATTTGGCAATTAATGGCGAGGGTTATTTTCAAATAACCCGCCCCAATGGCGAAACCGCCTATACACGGGCCGGTTCGTTTCAATTGGATGCGGCCGGGCAAATCGTAACCGTTGATGGTTATATTGTGCAACCGGGTATTGCCGTTCCGGCCAATACTTTATCCATCACCGTCAATTCATCGGGCGAGGTTTTGGCCAAATTGGACGGCCAGTTGGCCGACCAAAATGTTGGGCAATTCACACTGGCCCGCTTCCCCAACGAGGCCGGACTGGCATCGCTGGGCGATAATTTATTACAGGAAACACCCGCATCAGGGGCGGCCAATGTCGCCATTCCCGGGGCTCCGGGCTTTGGGGTTTTGCAACAGGGATTCATTGAAACTTCCAATGTGAATGCAGTTGAGGAAATTACCAATTTGATTTCGGCCCAACGCGCATATGAAATGAACAGCAAGGTGATTACCGCCGCCGACCAGATGTTGCAATCGGCCAATCAATTGAAATAATTTTTTAGGTAAAATAACAAAAAGGGGCAGGCTATCCATGAATATAATAAAATCCATTGCTGTAATAAGTATCGGTATGTTGCCATTAATCGGCCTGGCCCAAACCTTAAAAAGCCAAAGCGATATTAGCACTGATATGGTTAGCCTGTATGATATATTTGACGGGATAACCATACCCAATCGCCCGGTTTTACAGGCCCCACCCTTGGGTAAGTCATATAGCTTGACCGCTGATTATTTGCAAAAAATTGCCAAACAACACGGGGTTAATTGGGTGCCGGTTACCAATTATGAAATGGTAAAAATTACCCGCCGGGCCGAATTAATTGCGGCCGATGAGCTGACCAATTTGATACACCAAGAATTATTAAAACAAGAATTGGTGCCAGCCAATGCCAAAATTACCATCAAATTATTTGGTAATAACGAACAGGGCATTTTTGTTGAAAATGGCACAAAATCATTAATCAAAATTGATAATATTGCCTATAATAAACAAACACGTTCAGCCAGTATTTTGATTGGTAGTTACAAACCCACCACCGAACCAGTTAAGGTTAATGCACGGGTTGATATTTTACGTGAAGCCTTTGTGCCGGCCATTCGTATCAATGGTGGTGAAATTATAACCGAGGATATGATAACAAAAATATACCTTCCTGAAAATGAATTTCAATCAGCACAAGTGCGCGATATGGCCGATGCCGTGGGCAAGGAAGCCAAAAGATCATTGGCCGCCAACCGCCCAATCAATAATATTGATTTAAAAATACCCAACGTCATTAAGCCCAAGGAATTAATTACCATTATGGTCAAAACCCAGCAAATGCAACTTAGTGCCAAGGGGCGGGCCATTGATGGCGGGGCCAAGGGCGACATTATTCGCGTGGAAAATTTGCAAAGCGGAAAAATTGTGCAGGCCACCATTATTGGCACCGGAATTGCAATAGTAGAGTTGTGAGAGCGCAGATGAGAGAATTTAACCAAGTAACCAACAAAGCCATAATTATAATTTATAACCAACCAATGAATAAATTCCACCAACGCTTCTCCTTTACCATGACCGCGCTATTATGCTTGGGCCTGGGCGGGTGCAATTTTTTATCACGCGTGGCGAATATTGGCGAAGCCCCCAAATTAAGCGAAATTCAAGACCCAACCGAACGAATAGGCTACAAACCGATTAGTATGCCCATGCCCACCGCCACCGAACCATTGCAAATTTCCACCAGCCTGTGGCGGCCGGGTAGCAAAACATTTTTCAAGGACCAACGCGCATCACAGGTTGGCGATTTATTAACCGTATTGGTGAATATTGACGATAGTGCCGAAGTCAAAAATTCCTCTACATCATCACGCACTGGTGCCAATAATGCCAGCCTGCCGGCATTGGGCGGGGTGGAAAAACAAATATCTAATGTCCTGCCCGGGGCCAACCCATCTGCCCTGCTCAGCACCGAATCTAGCTCCAATTCCACCGGTTCGGGGCAAATACAACGCAATGAAAAGGTTGATTTGAAAGTATCAGCCGTGGTAACCCAAATTCTGCCTAATGGCAATTATGTTATTCACGGCCGCCAAGAAACCCGGGTTAATTTTGAAGTGCGCGAATTGCAAGTGGCCGGTGTGGTGCGCCCACAGGATATTACCTCAGCCAATACCGTCACTTTATCGCAAATTGCCGAAGCCCGCGTCAGTTACGGGGGCAAGGGCTCCATCTCTGACCTGCAACAACCACGATACGGCCAGCAATTGGTTGATATCATATTACCATTTTAACCGGGGTATACCATGACACATTATACTCAATCCCCGCGTTTCACCGAACACCCGCTCCCTATTTACTCTCTCCTCTCTCTCTCTCTCCTCAAATAGGGACACGGGCTAGGGGGGTTGGTTAACCATACCAACCCCCCAATTTCTTTTTTTTGTTCGTTTCTTTTGTTAGTCTTTTTATGCGTTTTATACTGGTTTCATGCCTAATATATCGCATTTTCAAACCATTATATTTTATGCATTTTATGGTGCGCATCAAGTAGATATTACAATATACTCAAATGCAAAAATACAAAAAAATATTTAACTGCGTCTATTTAAAAACTCACCAGCACATTGCACAAATGCTTGGGCACCAGATGATTTTAAATCATATAAAATCACCGGCTTGCCGTGAGATGGGGCTTCGGCCACGCGAATATTACGCGGAATCATTGTTTGGTAGGTTTGGGTTGGAAAATATTTTTTGACATCATCAATCACCGCGCGTGAAAAATTGGCCCGCAAATCAACCATGCTGAAAATAATCCCCTCAATTTTCAGGGTTGGGTTGAAATTATTTTGCACCCGTTTGATGGTTTGCGTCAGGTGCGATAAGCCCTCCAACGCATAAAATTCAGCCTGCATCGGTATTATCACACTTTGGCTGGCCACAAAGCTGTTGATGGTTAAAATATTCAGGCTGGGGGGGCAATCAATCAATATATAATCATAGTTATTCATAATTGGGGTCAGGCCATTTTTTAATAAAAATTCGCGCCCGGCCACATTGGCCAATTCAATATCCAATGCCGCACAATCCATCTGACAGGGAATATAGGATAAATTCGGCACATTGGAACTATAAACCGCCCGTTCCACCGAAACTTGTTTGGTTAAAATATGATAGGCATTATACGAATCGGCCCGGCGCACAAAACCCAAACCGGTGCTGGCGTTGCCCTGCGGGTCCATATCCACCAATAAAATGCGCTTATCACAGGCGGCCAAAGCGGTTGCCAAATTGACCGCCAATGTGGTTTTGCCCACACCGCCCTTTTGGTTTGCACATGAAATTATCTCCACCATTTTTGTCTGTTTTAACCTTTTTGTCCTTGTTATTGCTCTATTAAAACGAAAAACCAAAGTTCTTTTTGGTATATGCTTAATAAATTATTGTGATAATTTATTGTCAAAGCAACTGCATTTTAAACAAATTACCGCCATCTTGTAATGGAAAAATTTCATATTGCAAGGGAAATTTATCGGCAATGGTTGAAATTTCCTCCTTGATATTTTCCCCCTTTAACAAATATGCCACACGCCCACCGGCCATTTGTTTTTGGGCGGTTGGTATTAATTTTTCCAACGGCAAAAAGGCGCGGGCAGTGATATATTCACCATCAATATAGGGCAAATTTTCGCATAATTCGTCCCGCACCTCGCCCGCCAATTGGCATTGGCGCAGGGCTTCCTTTAAAAATACCGCCTTTTTTTGGTCCTTTTCAATCATTATAACCGGTTTATTCAGGGCAATGGCAATAATAATGGCCGGAAACCCCCCGCCCGAACCCAAATCTATGAATGGTTGGTCCGGTTGGTTATTGGGTAAAAAACGCACCATCTGTTGGCAATTGGCCAAATGGCGGCTGGCCAAAATACTGGTTTGGCTTTTGGCCAATAAATTCAGTCTTTTGTTCCATTTTATCAATAATTCTAAAAAAATATGGGTTTTTTCGCTCATTTTATCCTTTATACCAAAAAAATGGTAAATTGATTATTATCACAATAATTATATACTTCCTCTTCGTTAATTATATTGCCCAAATGGCTGAAAAACAGGGTTTTACAGCCCAATTCTTGGGCCAGCCGAATGGTTTCCATGCCAATGGTGGGCAAATCCAAGGCCAATGATTGCCCCTGTTTGATATTTTTGACCAAAATGGGTGGGTAATGGGGTTGTATATAGGCCGGCAACCTTTGCAACATCGCGCTCGTCCCCTCCTTACCCTCCACCCCTATAATTTGCCCATTTTGCACCAATACTGCTTGGCCAATATCAAATGGGCTAATCGCCTGTAATAAATCCAAGCCAATTTGCCCATCACCCATTGCGTCTGTGGTGGGTTTTGGCCCAACCCATAAACCTTTTTTACGTTGTTTTTTCAAAATATCATTGGGGGCAACCCAACGAATGGTGGTTTGCTGGCTGATATATTGGCTTAACGACTTTAATAAACCATCATCACCCTTTAACAGGGCCAGGGCATTTTTTTTCAAATAATCCTGCCCCATTTCGTCAATATTCATAATATCCTTTAAGGCCGGCCGTTTAACATCACCGGCCATAATGCCAATGGTGGCAGAAATTTTGTTTATTAAGGCGCACATTGCCCCCAATTGGCCCAAATGAAATTTGGTATGGGGAATATCGTCCCAATCCTTGGCATATTGTATTGAATGAAACAAAATCGCGTGGCATGGTTGGCAGTTCTGCATGATTTGCAGGGGCAATATGCCCTGCCCGGCAAATAAAATTTTGACCTCATTTATCATAATGGTTTTTCGTCTTTATCCTTTAAAATGCCATGTTTATGGTCCAAATTCAAAAATTGGCGCACCTCGTCAATTAATTCGGAATGGGCGGTTGATTTTGTAATATTTTCCTTAAAATTGCCCACCGGGTTTAATATAGTATCACGCACAAATTGTTGCAATTTCAACACCGCATCCTTGGTATGACCACGGCGTTCCAACCCCACCAAATTGATACCCTTCAACTGGCCCCCCCTATCCTTTGAATAAACCATGGCGTAGGGAATAACATCCTGATTAACCCCGGTGCACCCGCCAATCATGGCCCCACGGCCAATATGAATAAATTGTTGCACCGCCACCAAACCGCCCAAAATTGCCCCGTCCTCGATGGTTACATGACCGGCCAAAGTGGCATGGTTGGCCAATATAACCCCATTGCCAATTTTGCAATCATGGGCCACGTGGGTGGCCATCATAAACAGGCAATTATCGCCCACTTGGGTTATATTGCCCCCGCCCTCGGTGCCGGGGTTCATGGTTACATGTTCGCGAATTTGGTTATTTTTGCCTATCACCAACCGGCTGGGTTCGCCCTTATATTTTAAATCCTGTGGTTTGGAACCTATTGATGCAAAGGGGTAAATTTCGGTATTTTCGCCAATGGTGGTATAACCCTCTATATTGACATGGCTGTGAATTTTGACCCCATTGGCCAATTCCACATTCGGGCCTATTACGCTATATGCGCCAATTTCAATATTTTTGCCCAATTTGGCCTTGGGGTGCACCAATGCGGTTTCATGAATTTCATTAATATCCTTACTATCGCTTATCATCGCGGTAACTATCGCCTCGGCACATAATGTATCACCCACAAATGCCTTGCCCTCAACCTTCCAAACCGCCCCGCGGTGTTGAATGATGCGCACCCGCAATTCCAAACGGTCACCGGGCACCACCGGCCGGCGAAATTTGGCCGATTCGATAGACATAAAATAGACCAATTTTTGTTTGGTAATGGAACCAATGGAATGAATAACCAAAACCCCGGCGGTTTGGGCCATCGCCTCAATAATCAAAACCCCGGGCATAACCGGGGCCTGTGGAAAATGGCCATTAAAAAATTGTTCGTTAATGGTAACATTTTTTATACCCACGGCCGATTCGCTGGGAATAATATCAACCAATCTGTCAATTAATAAAAACGGGTATCTGTGCGGTATGGCCTGCATAATTTCCTGTATAGATAAATCGGTCATTTTATAATCCCTTTCGTAATTTCACTGAATTTTTCAGGTAAGTTTGTATATTATAAGCCGGCATACCCCCCAATTTATCACCAATATTGGTGGGGGCGGTAATGCCTGATTTGGCGGCCAATTGGGTGAAATCGGCAATATCTATATGGCCGGCCACCCCCGATTGGGCGGCAATAACCACAAATTTGCCAATACGGGCCGAACCGGCAACCCCGCCCTGCCCGGCAATAATTGAACCAAAGCCAATTTGGGCCCCATGCCCAACCATCACCATCGCGTCAATACGCACGTGGTCGGCCAGTATCGTATCCTCCAACGCCCCGCGGTCAATACAGCTGTTGGCCCCAATTTCGCAATGGTTGCCAATATTTACCCGGCCAATTTGGGGTATATCCCAATGGCCCTCACGCGTTGATGCAAAACCAAAACCCCGCCCGCCCAAACGCACCCCGGCATGAATATAATTATTATTACCCATGCTGGTATGTTGAATGGTGCAATGGGGTTCTATGCGGTTGCCCTCGCCCAGAATGCACCCCTCCTCTATCACACAATAAGGTTTTATATGGCAATTTTTGCCTATCACCACTGCGTCCCCTATCACCACCCCCGGGCCAATATGACAGGGTTGGTGAATAATGGCATTGGCAGAAATATGGGCCGTTGGGTCAATATAATGCGAATCAATGGTCGGGGTAGGGTATAATAATTGCATCACCCGCGCCACCATATAATAGGCATTATTGCATATAATTGCCCGGCAACCAATGGGCACAAAATTTTCATATTTGGGTAATATAATCACATAACCGGCCCGGGTTTGCGCCAATTGTTTGGTATATTTGTCATTATGGCAAAAGCTTAATTGGCTGCCATTGGCGCGCGGTAAAGTTTGCACCCCATCTATCGCCCAATCATCGCCAATATTGTTAAAATTGCTTATCTCAGCACCCAGAGATTGCAAAGCCCGTTTTAATTGCAACATTTCTGTTTATTCCATTTTTGCCCATTTTTATTGTGATTTGCCGTATCATATACTGGGAATATTAAATAAGTTTAAAATTAAAACCATTACAAACCCATTTAAGTTAAAGGAGGGTGAAAATCTGCTCTGCTAACGCAACCGCCATTTTCACCCCCCTTGCAATCCCCCCGTGATAGTAAAAATCCAGCAAATAAGTTAAAATTAATGGTATTAATTTTAACTTATTTGGTATTTTTACTATAGATTTGATTTTATGTCAAACGAATTTACATTTAAGCTATTTTATACTACGAAATTTATTGACTTCATGCAAAATGTATGTATGTTCATTTTATAATATATGGAGGCATTAATGAAAACCAACCGCGACATCACCCAAATTGACAACCGCCATTTTTTCCACCCGTGGGAATATGTGCAACCGCACGGCAATGTGCAACGCACCATCATTGATAAGGGCGAGGGCGTATATATTTTTGATGCCGAGGGCAACCGATATTTGGATGCACCGGCCGGCATGTGGGCGGTACAGGTGGGCCATAACAGCAAGCGCATGGCCGATGCCATTTACGACCAAATTATGAATTTGGGTTATTATTCGCCATTTAATAATACCAACAGCCAAGCCGCCATATTGGCCGAACGATTGGCCAGTTTGGCCCCCGGCGATTGCAACCAAGTCATGTTCACCACCGGTGGTTCCACCGCGGTTGAATGCGCGATTCGTTTGGTGCATTATTATAATAATATCAAAAAACGGCCCAATAAGAAAATTATTTTAACCCGCCAATTGGCCTTTCATGGCAGTACCTATTTAACATCTTCGCTATGTGGCAAGGAACGCGACACCGCCCATTTTGATTTTGCCACCAATTTACGCCATATGTTACCACATATTAACCCATACCGCCGGCCCAAGGGGCAAACAATTGAACAATTTTGTGACGATAAAGTGGCCGATTTTCAACGGGCGATAGATACATTGGGGGCCGATAATATTGCGGCATTTATTGGCGAGCCGATTCAGGCATCGGGCGGGGTGATAGTGCCCCCCCCGGGTTATTTGAAACGGGTTTGGGAAATATGCAAGGCCAATGATATTTTATTCATTGCCGATGAAGTGGTGACCGGTTTTGGCCGTTTGGGCCATTGGTTCGCCATAAAGGATGTGTTTGGCGTGGAACCCGATATGATAACCATGGCCAAGGGCTTAACCTCGGGCTATATACCTATGGGCGCGATGATAGTTTCTGACCGCCTGATGAAGGAAATTCAAACCGCCAGTGAAGACCCGAATGATATTTTGTCGCTGGGTTATACATATAGTGGCCACCCGGTTGGGGTGCGCGCCGCCATGGCCAGTATGGATATTATTGAACAGGACAAATTATTGGAACATGTGCGCGAAATTTCGCCCTATTTTCAACAAAGATTACAGGATTTGCGCGATATTCCATTGGTGGGTGATGTGCGTGGTATGGGGCTGATGGCCTGTATTGAAACCAAAAGCGAAATGGAAACCGGTGAGAGCCTGCGCATGGATAAAAATGTTGGCAATTTGATAGACGAACATTGCCAAAAAATGGGCCTGCTGGTGCGCCCGCTTATCAATAGTTGCGTGATGTCCCCACCCCTGATAATCACCAAGGCGCAAATTGACTTTATGGTTGATACACTGCGCAAGGGTATTACGCTGGCCATGCAGGATGTTATAAAACAGGGTTATGGCGATATTTTGAAATAATTCATTTATTTTATGAATTGCGCAATGCCCTATCAATTTTATCAACCTAAAAGAGTAAAAAAATGACAAAATATAGCGGTTCACCCTTAATGGCACAAAGCGCAGTTGCGGTGGTGCAATTATTAAAAAACAAAAAAATAACCCCCAATGAATGTATTACCGAGGCGGTGCAACGCATAAAGCAAACCAATGGTGCCATCAATGCCACGGTAACATTATGCGAGGAACGGGCGCGCAAACAAGTATTAACCTTAGAAAAATTGGCCAAAAAGCAGGGGCGTGGCCCGGGTTGGTTGGCTGGCCTGCCGGTTTTAATTAAGGATTTAAACGATGTGGGTGGGGTATTGTCCAGCTATGGCAGTGTGGGATATAAGGATTTTATACCGGCCGAATCGGAACCATTAATTGATATGATGGAACAACGCGGGGCAATTATGCTGGGCAAAACCAACACACCCGAAATGGGGGCCGGTGGCAATACATTTAACCAAGTTTTTGGCAAAACCCGCAACCCATATAATACAAAATTAAATGCCGGTGGGTCATCGGGCGGGGCGGCCGCCGCATTGGCCAGCGGGCAAATTTGGTTGGCACAGGGGTCGGATTTGGCCGGTTCAATTCGCACCCCAGCGGCCTATTGTGGTATTGTGGGCCTGCGCACCAGCCCGGGGCGTTCCGGGGCTTCGTCCTATACATCGGCCTTTGCCTTTGAGGCGGTGGACGGCCCAATGGCCCGCAATGTCGCTGATGTTGCCCTGTTTTTGGATAATATGACCGGTTTTGACGACCGAATGCCGATTACCTTTGATGCGCCCAAAATATCGTTCAGCCAAAGCCTGCAACGCGCCCGCCCGCCCAAACGCATTGCATATAGCGCGACCTTAAATGGTTTTGCCGAATGCGAACCAGAAATTGACCAAATTTTGCAACAGGCCCTGAAAAAATTACAACCCAAAGTGACCATAGAGGAGGCCTGCCCGAATGTGGACGGCTTATATGAAACCTATATTCACCTCAGGGCCTTTGTTTGGGCCACCGGCACCGGCCGTTTACCGGCCGATAAACAAGCATATTTCAAAAAAACCCTGCGCGAAAATATTGCATTGGGCAAAAATTTAACCATTGAACAATTGGCCAATGCCCAAATAAAACGCAGTGAAATTTTTATGAATATGCGCAATTTTTTGCAAAAATACGATGTATTGGCCTGCCCGGTGGTCGGGTTGGATGCCCAATCGGTTGATTTGGAATATCCGGCCGAGGTCAATGGCAAAAAATTATCCAGCTATGTTGATTGGTTGAAATATTCCTTTTTATCGGCCACAACCAGCCTGCCGTCCATTTCAGTGCCGGTGGGTTTTACCAAACGCGGTATTCCGGTGGGTATACAATTAATTGGCCGCCCACGCGGTGAAGCCCATTTGTTGGGGGTTGCCCAATATTTGGAAAACCATATTAATTTGTTTGGCCAACCCATAGACCCGATTGAAACAAAGAATTAATGCAATATGGTTTTTTGCCATAATTTGATGGTGCCGGCCACCGGTTTATGGTTTTCAAAACGCAGGGTCAGCTTTTGTGTATCCAATTGTGGCATAGTATGGGCCAACATAATCGCATCAAAATAATTATCATGGTGTTGGTAACGCCCCGATTCATGCAAATGATAGCTGGTGGTTTGAGCCGGTGCGCTTTCGGCCGAAAAAACAAACAGGCCCGATGGTTTAAGCGCATATTTTATCAGCGGTATTATGCCATCAAGCAGGCCAAAATAGCATAAAACATCACCGGCCATAATAATATCAAACGATAAATTGGATAATTGCAAATAATCCATAATATCAGCATGAATCAAATCGCTATATATCGCGCGTGATTCGGCCCGTTGTAACATTTTATAGGATAAATCCACCCCAACCAATTGGTCAATTGGGTGGGAAATATGATGCATAAATTCCTGCCCCAACAAGCCGGTGCCACAACCCAAATCGAGAATTTTTAGGCCCCCGGCCTTGGCATGGCAATGGGGTTTAAGGATCTGTATCATCTGTTGGGGGGTTTTATAGTGCAAATCACCCAATATTTGGTCAAACACTTCGGCAAAATCGTCAAATAATCCCTCCACATAATCGGCATTGGCCCTATCGGGTAATAAATTTTTGGCCAATGATGCGCCAATATGGCGGGCATCGGGGTTTTGCGGGTAATCGCTTAACCATTTTTGGGCTATCAATCGGGCTTCCATCTGGTCATTATAAAGCGACATTTCATATAAAGCCCGCCCCAAATTGGCGTGGGCAACCTTGTCATCGGGGTTCAATTGAATGGCGCGGGTCAGGGCTTCAACCGCCTCGGCCGGTTTATGGCATTCATAGAGGGCCAGGCCCAATTGCGACCAATCTTGAAATTCATCGGCAAAATTATCACGCGCGCGGGTTAATACCTCGGCCGCGGTTTTATAATCGTCCAATCTTATGGCAATTTCACCGCGCCATTCCAATATATCCTTATCGGTGGGGTTCAGCCGATAGGCATTATCAATATGCGCCAGCGCATCAAAATAATTGCCATTGGCGTAATGTCTTTGCGCCAAATCTAAATATTCCTCGGGGCTTTTGAATTGCATGGTCAGTTTAAGATGACGGGGGTTGGTTTATCGTCCTTCTTACCCTCTTTATTTTGGTAAATTGGGTTATTTTCCCATTCGGCACGGGTGGCCGATTGGTTTAACATATGGCGAAGGGCGGTGGCGGTTTCACGGGGCAGGGGCAATGATGTCACCTGCTTTTGCGTTGTAATAACAAATTGCACCAATTTATTGGTTACTTTGGCCTCTATTTTATCAATCAACAGGGGGGTTTCACCAAAAATGGGTGTATAGGTTTTTTCCTCGGCAATTTTTTCGTTAAAATTGGTCCCTTGCAGGGTTTTTTCGCGTTGAAACTCGCGCACGGCCTCTTTGCTTACCTCGGGTATATTTGGGTCAATCGCCGCATCCTCAATTTGGTTGAACATGCCCAGTAACAGGCGATATAGCCGGTATGTAACATAAAAACGAAATTCACGAAATTGCGAAGTGCCGGCCCGCAGGATTAACCTATCCTCACGCGCATCGTAAGACACCGCCAAATTGCTGATAATTTCGGGGGAATTAGGGTCAAAATTTTCTGGGTTTTGCTCGGCCGGTGGATTATTATGGCCAATGAGTGGGCTTTGGCCGATATTTTGTGGGGCCGGGGCGGTATTTTGCTGTTGGGCCCGGGCCAAACCGCCCAATAATTGTTGCAATTGGCCGGCCAAATCGCCATTATTATGGGGGCGGTTTATTTTCGGGCGGGTCATGCTTTTTTTAATGCGTTCAACCATCATTCATTCCATTTCCGTTATGCATTGCAATGGGTGGTCATTTTTGCGGGCCTGTTTGACCACCTGAGTTGATTTAATTTGCGCTATTTCCTTGGGGTAAACCCCGCAAATTCCCTGCCCCTGAAAATGTATATTCAACATAATTTGCGTGGCTTCCTCAGGCGTTTTATTAAATATACCCACCAACATATCAACCACAAAATCCATGGGTGTATAATGGTCATTCAACATTAAAACCTTATACATTGGCGGTTTATCGACGCGCGGGCGGTCTAAAACGGCACTGCCCCCGCGTTTTTCCTCATAATAATCCCCCTGATGTTGGTTGGTCATTTAAATCCTCTCATACCATAAAATTACCCTGATTCCTTATCAAATCAAGCATTAGTTTAAAATTTAATCCAATTTATTAACTTTACCATGATAGGAATATAATTTGCATATCATAATGTAATGCGCCTTATTTTGACTATTCTTGTGATAATATTACCCTTAACCGCCATGGCGGTTGAGGTGGTATTGCCGTATCGCGGCATAAAATTATTGGGTAATTTGGAAATTGCCCCAAAACGTTCCATACAGGACGGGGTGATAGTGATGGTGCATGACAGCCTGCTGACCCACCATCAGGACACCATTAATATTTTACAGATGAAATTGGCCGAACGCGGGCTGAACAGCTTGGCCATTACCCTAAGCCTGTCATTCTCGGCCCGTGATTCAGCCCTGACCTGTGCCGATTCGCAATTGCATAAACATACCGATGCCGTTTTGGAATTGCGGGCCTGGCATGAATGGTTGGTTAATAACCGGGCCGGCCCATTAATATTTTTAGGGCATGGGCGCGGGGCCAACCAAGCACTATGGTATGCCCACGAAGCCCAAAACAACAGCCGCAAAAGCGACATAGTGGGTTTGATTTTGTTGGCCCCCATGACCTATTACCCCGAAACCATTGCCAAGGCCTATTTGCAACATTTTGGTCGTGAATTGGCCGATGAATTTGACTGGATAGCCAAAAGCGAGGGCATGATTCGCAATATTGCTTTTTTGGGTTGTGAATCAACCAATGTGCACAGCCAAACTTTTGTCAGTTATTACCAAAATGACAGCCGTAAACACACACCATGGTTATTAAGCAAGACCGAGATGCCCGCCTTGGTCGCCTTGGCCGAAAATGACCAAATAGAACCCAATTTGCTGGCCGAGATGGGCAAAAACCCGCAACGCAACTTAATATGGCGCAATGCCGATATAGTGGTAATACCCAATGCCGACCATAATTTTGCCGATGATGGTTTGATTCAATTGGTGCAACGCATTGATGAATTTATGTTGGGCCGGTTTGAACGATATACCCATTTTTATAATCTCAACCCCAATTAACGGCCATGGTTAAGCATTATTTTTGGTTGCTGGGCCTTGTTTTATCCTATCATTCTGCTCTGGCCATTGATATCGCCAATATACGTTTTGGCAAAACCGAGGACGGGGGCACGCGCATTGTGATAGAGGCCAATAAAAAAATGGAATATCATGCCTTTGCTATTAACAACCCCAACCGGCTGGTGGTGGATATTCCCAGTGCCAAAATTGGGGTCATACCCAAAAATGAATGGGGGGGTATCAAATATCGTTATGGTTATTTTCGTAAAGATATCATGCGTATAGTATTTGATATTGATTTTAATTATTTGGTTTTAAAAAATTTCCATCTGGATGCGATTGGTGAATACCCCAACCGGTTGGTTTTTGACCTGCAACGCGCCGCCAACCCCCAGAATTTTGACAAGAAGTCGGCCGGGTTTAATGATAATACCGCCCCCATTAACCAAAGCCCGCCTGATAATACCCCAAATAAACCGGCCAAGGCCAAACCGGTGGTGGTGATAGATGCCGGCCATGGGGGAATTGACCCGGGGGCCAAGGGAAGGTTAGGAACATTAGAAAAAAATATCACCCTGAATATTGCCAAAAAATTGGCGGGTATTTTACAAAAAACCGGCAATTTTGAGGCAATATTAACCCGCAATGATGATTATTTTGTGCCATTGCGCGACCGTTTTAGAATAGCTGAATCCAAGCAGGCCGATATTTTTATTGCCATTCATGCCGATTCGATTGCCAACCCCAATTTTAATGGGGCATCAATTTATACTTTATCAGAACAGGCATCGGACAAGGAAGCCCAAAAATTGGCCGAAGCCGAAAATGCATCAGATTTTTATGCCGCCCAAATTTATGCCGATGCCCCCAGCGATATAAAACGCATTTTATTAGAATTAGGGCAACGCAATACCAAACAGGAATCGGCCATTTTGGCCAAAAATATTTTGGGCAAATTGGAACAGGCCGTGCCATTATTAAACAAACCGCACCGCTTTGCCGGTTTTGCGGTGCTAAAATCGCCCTTGGTGCCTTCGGTATTAATTGAGGCCGGTTTTTTATCAAACAGCCAGATGGAAAAAAAATTGCTGGACGAAAATTACCAAAAATTATTGGCCGAACGCATTGCAAATGGGGTGCAGGAATATTTTAAACATTTGCAAAATTATAAATAAACCTACCGGCAAAATTTGAAAATAATCATCAGGGGTGGTTTAAAAAGATTTCTTGATTTATATTGCTCATTTTAGTATGGCATGGTTATGGATAAAAAATTATTACGGCAAATTTGTAGCGAAAAACGCAATATTTTTGCCAAAACATATCATCATAGATCTTTATTCCCAGCATTATTAAGCCAATTTGGGGCCGAATTTTGGTCGGGCAAAATATTAAGCAGTTTTATAAAATTTCGTGACGAAATTGATTGCCGACCCACCGAATTATCTGCAATGGCACACGGGGCCAGCATTGCTTACCCACGGGTGGTAGCACCGGCGCAACCATTGCAATTTCATTTATATAATGAAGGCGATGATTTAATTACCGAACATTATGGCACGCGCGCCCCGCAACCCACCGCCCCAATGGTGCAACCGGATATATTATTGGTGCCATTATTGGGTTTTGATAACAATTTTTATCGTTTGGGTTATGGCGGGGGTTTTTATGACCGCACCATTGCCCAATTGCGGGCCCAAAAAAATATTATTGCAATCGGGGTTGGTTATTCGGTGCAACATTGTGAAACAACTATGCCCGAACAATATGACGAAAAATTAGATTATATTTTAACCGAACAGGGTTTTTTTAAGGGGCAAGCATGAGAATATTATTTTTGGGCGATATTATGGGTAAAACCGGGCGCGATGCAGTTTTGCAATCCATCAAACGGCTTCGCAGTAAATATAAATTGGATTTGGTGGTGGTTAATGGCGAAAATGCTTCGCATGGATTTGGCATTTCGCGCGCAAATGCCGAGGAATTTTTAAATAATGGCATTGATATTATAACCACCGGCAATCATGCCTACGATAAGGAGGATATAATTGATGCGATGCGCCATAACCCACGCATTTTACGCCCGTTAAATTTTAATAAAAATATGCCCGGCCGTGGGTTTTATAAGGGTACGATGGAGGATGGACGGCAATTTTTGATAATTAATATACAGGGCCGGTTATTTATGGAATTATCTAACGACCCAATAAGCGCATTAGACGAGATAATTGGGGCCGGCACTCCGGTCAAGCAGGGTTATGATATGATATTTATTGATATACATGCCGAGGCCAATTCAGAAAAATATGCCATAGCCCATTATTGCGATGGGCGGGTATCGGCCATTGTTGGTTCGCATACACATATACCCACCGCCGATGCCCATATTATGGCCAATGGCACCGGTTTTCAATGCGATGCCGGCATGTGTGGCGATTATGATTCGGTGATAGGCATGAAAAAGGAAACATCATTGGGCCGGTTTCGCCACGAATTGCCCAAACCCAAATTGGAACCAGCCAGTGGCGAGGCAACCATTTGTGGCACAATAATTGAAACCGATGAAATGACCGGCCTGTGCAAAAGCATAAAACCCCTGCGCATCGGCGGTATTTTGGAAAATACCAAGAATGACTGAAACCGAACAACCATCACCACCAGCCAGCACATTATATTTCCCCATCGCATCGCCCTGTGTGGCCGTGTGCAAAATGGACGATGCCCGTCAATATTGTATTGGTTGTATGCGCACCATTGAGGAAATAAAAAATTGGGGGCGCAGTGACGATGATTATAAATTGGCGGTTTTGCAACAATTGCGCAACCGCCGGCGCGCGGCCGGGCGGACTTCGGAACGCGATTCCCGCCCCCGCCGGCGCGATATGTTACAAAAATAATGGGGCAAAAAACAGCCAATATTTTTGGGTTTACCGCGGTTATGCTCTGGGGGGCTCTGGCCTTTTTTACCGATGGCACGCGTGGCATACCGGTTTTTGAATTAACCGCCCTGACCTTTGGCATAGGTGGAGTTTTATTATGGTTATTGGAATGGGCCTATTACCGCCAAATGCCCATATTACCAAACCTGCCGGGTTTTTTATTAGCGGTGGGCGGTTTGTTTTTTTATCATTTTGCCTATTTTTTGGCCATTCACGGGGCCCCACCCGCCCCCATTTCGCTGATAGCCTATCTGTGGCCCCTGTTTATTGTGATTTTTGGGGCCATTTTGGCCAAAAATATCAATATACATAATATTTTGGCCGGTTTTTTGGGGTTTTTGGCGGTGTTTTTAATCATTGGACAGGGCGGGGTTGATTTTGATGGGGGTTTGATTTTTTATTATGGTTTGGCCCTGCTCTGTGCCTTTATTTGGTCGGGTTATTCATTGGCCAACCGGTTGGTGCCACAACGGGTCGGGGCATCCATGTCCTATTCGTGCTTGGCGGTGGCATTATTGGCTCTATTAAGCCATTATTTTCTAAGCGAGATATTGTTTCATCAGGCCTGGCAGTACCCCGAACCCGCCCAATGGTGGTACATTGCCGGTTTGGGTTTGGGGCCGGTCGGGTTGGCCTTTTTATGTTGGGATATTGGCACCAAATATGGCAATATTATTCTGTTGGGGGTATTATCTAATGGGGCCCCACTTTTATCCACGCTTATATTGATAGCCACCGGCAAACAAGAATTTACCCCAACCATCATTATATCCACCCTATTGATTATTGGCTCATCACTTTATGTGCGTTATATAGAAAATTTTAAAGCCCATAGCAGTATAGATTCCTAAGGGCTGTATAGCGACCTGATGGTGGCCAAATGGTGGCCAGATGGTGGCCAAATGGTGGGAAGTACTGGGATCGAACCAGTGACCCCTGCGATGTCAACACAGTGCTCTCCCGCTGAGCTAACTTCCCGATTGATAGTTCATTAACCAGATAATTGATAAAATGCAAGAATTATTTTATTACGATATACTCAAAATACCCAATATATTTAAAATTAATACCTATTAATTTTCAATATATTGGCTGGATTTTGAGTATAATGGGGGGTTTACAAGGGGGGGTGAAATAGCGTCTGGGCCTTGCACAGAGCGTATTTCACTCCCCTTTTCCTTATATTGGTTTTTAATGGTAGTATTTTTTAAATCCTTTCGGTAATACCAGTATATTGTTTAAACCGATAAAAATCTTGCAAAAAATAAATTCCATGATAAAGTTAGATTGCATTGGGGCATTAACGAAAGTAATATATAAAATATGCAAGAATTTCACGCAACAACAATATTGACGGTTCGTAAAAATGGGCGGTTGGTGATGGCCGGCGATGGCCAGGTATCATTGGGTCATACGGTGATGAAATCCAATGCCCGCAAAATACGCACTTTATCGGGGGGCAAGGTCTTAATTGGTTTTGCCGGGGCCACGGCCGATGCCTTTACCCTTTATGAACGGCTTGAAAAAAAATTGGAACAATACCCGTCACAATTAACCCGTGCCTGTGTTGAATTGGCCAAGGATTGGCGCACTGACCGCTATTTACGCCGGTTAGAGGCGATGATGTCGGTGGCCGACAAGGATGTTTCGTTATTATTATCGGGTACCGGTGATGTTATCGAGCCCGAGGATAATATTTTGGCGATTGGTTCGGGTGGGCATTTTGCCTTGGCCGCCGCCCGCGCCCTGATAGATACTGATTTTACCGCACGCGAAATATGCGAACGGGCAATGAAAATTGCCGCCGATATTTGCGTATATACCAACCATAATTTGGTCATAGAGGAGTTAAAAAATGACGAATGACGATGAAGACATAATTGTGCGCAATTTTGATCTAACCCCACGGCAAATTGTTGAGCAATTGGATAAATATATTATTGGCCAACGTGAGGCCAAAAAAATGGTGGCCATTGCCCTGCGTAACCGCTGGCGCCGCCAACAATGCGAGGACGAGATAGCCAAGGAAATATTGCCCAAAAATATTTTAATGATTGGCCCAACCGGTTGCGGTAAAACCGAAATTTCGCGCCGTATTGCCAAATTGGCCGATGCCCCATTCATTAAGGTGGAGGCGACCCGCTATACCGAGGTTGGCTATGTTGGGCGCGATGTGGAATCGATTATACGCGATTTGTTAGAAATTTCCATCACCAGTGAACGCCAACGCCAACGTATCAGCAATTTGGAAAAGGCGAGTATTATTGCCGAAGAACGGGTGCTGGATTCCTTGGTGGGGCCCGATGCCGGCAAACGCACCCGCGAAAAATTCCGCAAGGAACTGCGTGATGGCCTGCATGATAATGATGAAATTGAATTTGAATGTGATGATAATGTATCATCGCTTTCCATGCCAACCATGGATATACCGGGTATGCCCGGGGCATCAATGGGCATGGTCAATTTGGGCGATATTATTTCCAAAACCTTGGGCAAAAACCAAACCACCAAACGTGTTTCGGTTAAAAAAGCCTATAAAATGGCCCAACAGGAGGAAGCCGATAAATTGATTGATGAGGAAACTTTAATCAAGACCGCCATCAAATCGGTGGAACAAAATGGGATAGTATTTATTGACGAATTTGACAAAATTTGTGTGCGCGATGAGGGACGGCGCGGGGGCGATGTCTCGCGCGAGGGGGTGCAACGCGACCTTCTGCCCCTGATAGAGGGCACGCATGTTAACACCAAACATGGGGTGGTGGCGACTGATTATATATTATTCATTGCCTCGGGTGCCTTTCATTTGAGCAAACCCTCAGATTTATTACCCGAATTACAGGGCCGATTGCCGATTCGCGTTAAGTTAGAATCGCTGACCCGTGCCGATTTTAAGGCCATTTTGACCGATACGCGCCATTCATTGTTAAAACAATATACCGCATTATTGGGCACCGAAAAATTGGATTTATCGTTTGATGCCGATGCCATTGAAACCATAGCCAATTTGGCGGCCGATATTAACGATAGGGTTGAAAATATTGGGGCGCGCCGCCTGCACACCGTGTTGGAAAAATTATTGGAGGAAATTAGTTTTGATGCCCCCGATGCCAAGGAAAAGAATGTAAAAATTACCAACGCATTGGTGGGTGAACGGCTAAAACCCCTGATTCAAGACCAAGACTTATCGCGCTTTATTTTGTAAGTCATACATTAATTATTGCAATTTTGTTTAATATAGTAAAAATACCAAATACCTTTAAAATTAATACCATTAATGTTGAAGCTATTTGCTGGATTACCTGCGCTTAATTCATTTAATGGGCGCTTCGGATTTGAAAGGCAAAACATGAAAGCACTTAAAGTGATTGTTTTGCGTTGCAAAACGGGCATGTTTTGATAAAAATTTAATATTTCGGGTTTTTCCTTTCAAACTATCAAATGCCATTTTCATTTATGAAAATGGATAAAAACAAGCATGATTGCTTGTTTTTCATTTGATAGGGCGAAGCCATATTACATTCTGATATTCCCAGATTAATCAAAATAATTAATGACTAGTCATCTAACCCATCAAAAAGATGCTGGCGAGGCCGAGGAAGGAGAAAAAACCGACAATATCGGTGATGGTGGTGATAAAAATGGTGGTGGAAATGGCCGGGTCTTGCTTTAATTTTTGCAATATTATCGGCACCAATACCCCGGCCAAGGCGGCAAATAGCAAATTAATAATTAATGCCACCCCAATAATTACCCCCAAAACCCCATCATTAAACCATAAACTGACGGCCACACCGGTTATGATAGCAAACATAAAGCCATTGGAAAGCCCTACTATGGCCTCCTTGGTTAGTACGGTTAAAAAATTGGCTGATACCAATTCCTTGGTGGCCAAGGCGCGCACCACCACGGTTTGGGTTTGCGTGCTGGCGTTGCCCCCCATGCCGGCAACTATTGGCATTAACACCGCCAAGGCAATTATTTTTTCCATGGTTGCGCTGAATATATCCACCACCATGGAGGCCAAAAATGCGGTTAATAAATTAACAAATAACCACGAAAAACGCAGGATAATCGTTTTTTTCGTATCCTCGTAAAAATCGTCTTGGCGCACCCCGCCCATCTGCATAAAATCCTTTTCTTGTTCGTCCTCAATAACATGCACAATATCGTCTACGGTAATTGCCCCTATCAACCGGCCTTGGTTGTCCACCACCGGTGTTTCCACCAGCGCATATTTACTGAAAATATGGGCAACCTCCTCTTGGTCCATATTGGCGTTGATGGTTATCACTTTGGTATCCATAATATTTTTTATCAAAATTGGCCGTTGGTGGCGAATAATTTTGCTTAATGGAATAATGCCCACCGGCTTGTGCGATGGGCCAACCACCAATATATTGTAAAATGTCTCGGGCAGGTCCAGTTCGGGGTTTTCGGTGCGCATAAAATCAATTGCCTGGCCCACGGTCCAAAAACTGGGCATGGCCACCAATTCACGGCGCATCAACCGGCCGGCCGAATCTTCGGGGTAATTGAGTGAATCTTGGTATAATTTGCGGTCCTTGGCCGGTATTTTGGCCAATAATTTTTGTTGGGCCTTTTCGTCCAATTGTTCTATTATTTCCAATGCCTCGTCCGATTCCAATTGGTCAATAAATTGGGCCAAATAATCGGGGGGCAATTCTTCTAATATTTCCTCTAATACTGCCTCGTCCAGCCAGGTTAAATATTCGGGGTCGGCGCGGGGGGCAATTATTTTTACCACATCAACCCGTATATCGGCCGGTATTAATTGAATAATGCGGGCCAAATCGGCCGGGGGCAAATGGGCAATTAATTGTTGTATGGCCGGTTCATCGTGTTGGTGCGCATCAAGGGCCCGTTCCAATTGGGCAATTAATAATTTTACATTCAGTTCGTTTTGGGGTGTTTGGTCAACCATGCCGGCCCCCATTGGCATATTCGGTTATGGTGTCAACCATCTGGCGCATGGATTGCAAACCCAATTGCCAAAATTGGTTATCATGTATATCGCAACCCAAATTTTGCAATAAAATATGCGGGGCCTGGCACCCGCCCATACCCAAAAATTGCACATATTTATCGGCAAAGCCAACGGGGTTTTGTTTATATTGGGCATAAATGGCGCGGGTTAATAAATCGCCAAATGAATATGAATAAACATAAAATGGTGTATGGAAAAAATGCGAAATATAACACCAATAGCTGTCAAAATCGCTATCAAAATGCACCGCACTGCCCAATGAATCCACGCTTATTGTGCGCCATAATTGCCCAATATTTTCGGGGGTTAATACCCCATTTTTGCGCATGGCGTGGGCCCGTTGTTCAAAATTATCAAATGCCATCTGGCGAATCACCGTGTTAATGCCGTCCTCGCATTTTTGGGTGGTTAGGGCAATTTTTTCGGCCCGGCTTAATTGGTTATCCTGCATCATATAATCAAACACCAACATTTCACCAAAAATGGAGGCGGTTTCGGCCAAAACCAACGGAGTATCGCTTAAAATTTGGCCCTGTGCCCGGCATAAATATTGGTGCACCCCGTGCCCCAGTTCGTGGGCCAGTGTCATTATATCATCAAGCTTGCCCTGAAAATTCAGTAAAATATAGGGGTGCGTATCAACCGAACACGGGTGCGAAAATGCCCCCGATGCCTTGCCATCGCCCGGCAACCAATCAATCCACCCATTATTGATGAATTGGCGGGCAATATCGGCCATTTGCGGTGAAAAATCGTGATAGGCCTTTAAAACTATATCACAGGCCTGGGCGATGGTATATTGGCGGTCATTATCGGGGAAAACCGGGGCCAAGCGGTCCCAATAAGGCAAAAATGCCTTGCCCATCAATTTGGCCTTGGTTTGGTAATATTGGTGGGAAATGGCCGGAATGGAATCTTGCACATTTTGGCGCAAATTTTCCACAATTTGCGGGGCAATTTCATTATCAAGGTGGCGCGGGGCATCGGGCGTGGCAAATTTGCGCCGGTTATTGATGGTATGCCCGCCCTGTATAATCGCATTATAAATAATGGCGAATAAATATTCATGTTGTTTTAAAACAAAACCCAGCGATTTGGCGGCCTTGAAACGCATATCAGGGTCAGTGGAATAAAAATAATTTAATATTTCGGCTTGCGTCAAATCCTTACCATCAAGCGGATAGCGCAATTTGCTGTGGGTTTCATCGTAAATACGAATCAGGGCATCGCTACTGCTTAATGACAAATCATTTAATAATACCTCCACCGATTCGGGCAATTGATGCGGGCGGTTTTTGCGTAAAACCGCAAAATAATAATGGTATTTTTGCAATTGGGCATCGTGCAGAATATTTTCGGGCAATTTATTCATCGCCAAGCCAACAAAAATTAATAATTCGTTACATTGCGACAAAATTTCTAAGGAATCATTGTAAAATTTGGCATATTGCGGGTCGTTCATTTGTGTGGCATAGCGCAAATAGCAATATGCACCAATGCGGGCCAAACGGCATTCCAATTGGTCAAATTGTTCCATAAATGCCAATAATTGCCCGGGATTATATTTGCCCAATTTGCCGCGGTGGGTTTTATGAAATACCCGCACCATTTTTATAGTTTCAACGGCAAATTGGTCAAAGGCCCCGCCGCCCAACGAAGCCCCCGCCATGGGCGGGTGTTGGGGAAATAAATCGTTTAATTGCCAATCTTTATACATATGAGTAATTTATACCCAAATTAACCGACTAAGCAAGCTTAAAATAACCGCCAACCAATGCATTTGATTATAATAAATTAGCCCTAACCATATACATATATCAAAAACGCATATCGGGTTTGTAAAAATAGCCCTTGTTGCAGTGCAATATATTTGCTATATCATGTTCATGGTAACAAACATCAATAAGGAGTTTATCATGAGCGAATTAGTAATTAACAAATCTTATATGGATTTTTTTGGCAACCCCTTTTCCTTATTGGTTATATCAATTAACAATATGGGGAAATCGGTTGGCAAATTTTTCAAACGCGAACAAATCATTAATGAATTGTCGCAATTAAACGACAGCCAGTTGGCCGATATTGGCATTAACCGATGCGATATTTTACGTATTGCCAACGAAACTGTGCGGTAATCTAACCATTTTTTAAATTTACCCTCCCTGTTATTATCCCGAGTTAGCAATAACTCGGGATAATTTTTTTTAAATCAATATGATGATAAGTGTGTTGCAATAAGAGTTTTTCAAAACAATAGAGGGCAAAAAAGCCCGAAAAAGCGGATAATACTTGAAGTATTTGAGCATTTTGAGGGCTTTTTTAACCGATTAGTGTGAAGAAAAAACTTATTGCAAAAACTTTGATGATTCAGTTCGCATTCCATTCCTTGGCCAACTCCTTCACATCAACTTGCGTAAATATGTGGCTATAATATTTTTGCCATTGTTGTTTGGTTAATTCCTGCCATTTTTCGTTGGTTTCGCTGTTGGTTTCGGCCAATTGGGGCGGTGTTGTATTTTGGTTATCCCAACTTTGGCCAATCAAGGCCCCAACTTTGCCATTGGCGAATAATTTTTGCAATGGGGCAGGTAATTTGCTAAATCGTTCCTTTTTCATAATAATGGCAAATATGGCATGGTTCACACCCTGCCCAAAATTTATGGCTATTGGTAAATCGCGGGTCAATAAGGTGCGGGTTACATTATCATTACCCAAAATGGCACCATCTATCAAACCGGCCCGCACCCCATCTATCAATTGCGATGCCCCCAATAATGGCACAGGTTTGGCCCCCAACATCTGTAATAAAATGGCCGAATTTTCAGAATTATGGGCAATACGTAAATTTTTCAAATCACCGATATTTTTGATGGGTTTGGCCAAATATAAATATTGGGCTGGGCTGACCGCAAAGCCCAAGGGAACCGCATTGGCATAATTATCAGTCCTTTGCCAATATTTTTGCGCAAATTGCCAATATTTGACCGATAATTGTTCGGCAAATTGTTTGCTTGGGTTTAATTCCACTATGCCCGGCCCCAAATATTGGCGGTTATATCCGGTATAATATATGATTATATCGCCATCTTGCATCGCTTCATTCAGCAATTGGGGCGGGGTGCGCGGGTTATTTATAACAAATTGCACTGGGCTTTTGCTGTTTTCCTGTATATATTCTATCCATGTATTTATACCTTGAAAAATGGGGTGCCCGGGTGGAAAATTATGCACAATACTTATTTTTTCGCTATTATCTTGGGCATATATAATACCAACGCATACAACCATTTGAATAATTATTGCTATAATAATGCATATTAATTGCTGTAAATATCTTGATTCATTACGCATCACTTTTATCTACCAATGTATCTTTTTGCATATTAAAATATATTTCATTTGCAATATGAATATTAATTTTCCGTGCAGATATTACCATTTTTTTTTCGTTGCTTAAATCTACTTTACTCATATTGTTAAAACGCACAAATTGTGATTTGAAAAACTGAATGGCCTCGTCCTTTGGCAACCCCATAATTTTATTTTTTGGGTTATTATATGTTTTGGCCATAATTCTATAATGCTCGGGTTGGTTCTTTATAATATCTATCATTATTTTAGCATATTGAATTTCGGCCAATGTTTGTTTTATACTACCATCTATTTCAACCGAATTATTATAATATTTATAAATATGTATATTAATTGCCTCTTCGGCTTTTATTATTAAATCAATATCATTTGTTTGGCCAATATCCTGAATTAATTTAGCCATTTTTATATGTATTTTTGCTTCATCTTTACCCAAATATGCCAGTCTTACCGATTTTTCAACAATCAATAATTCCTCTAAATTATTTATCAAGCCAACCATGACCAAATTTCCTGTCCGCCAATATTGTATTATAATTACGCTCGCGAATCCATTGGGCACCTGACAATATTTTGGCATTCATCAAAGCATCTGGGTCGCAAATCATTTTAGAACGGTGAAAATTGATGGCTTCTTCATCGCCTGCCTCCATTGCGGCAAGTAATAACGGAATATGATATTGATTTATTTTTATCTCTTCTTCGGTCAATATAATGGTTTGGCTCATTGTTTATCCTTTCACTTGTTATTTTTATATACTATATATGCGTTATATATTCAATAAAAAATGAATTTTGCGTGGCAATTATGTCCTTTTGCCATTACCTAATCCGCTATTAAGGTTTCTTAACATTGGTAAAGATACTGGGGGCTGGGGCATAAATTGGGTATTGCCCATTTGATGCCGTGGCTTCGTTTAACAATTGTTGTTGTTTGATTGATTTTTCATATGCCAAGGCCTGCCGTTGGTTGCTGTCGCGGGCAAGCGATGCCGCATCCAAACCAAATTGGGTGGCGGCGGCCAAACCAGCGGTTGAACCAATGGATGCCGTGGAATTATTATTTAACCTTTGCAAATTATCAATGCTGGGGAATAATCCCTTGGCAGCCACCAAATCGTCACTATATGCCTGTTCGTCGTCCAAAACCCCACCATTAGCCTTTAATTTGGCAATTTGTTGTTGCAATTGCAATTGTTGTTGTTTGGTCATGGCCAATTGCTGGGTGGTATTTTGCGTGGCCACTGGGGCCGGTGTTCTTACCACAGCCACCTGATTATTTGGGTATTGCGGGGCCTCTTTGCCCTTGGCATTAACAATGGGTAAGGAACCATTTTGTTGGTTATATTGCGCCACTTGATTATTATATTGTGGGTTTAATGGTTTCAAATTGGTGGCTTTGGCCACTGGTTTAACATAATTGGGGGTGGAATTTAATTTTAATTCACCCTCGCCTATGAAATCTAAGTTATCCAAATTATCCAATTCCTCAACACCGGGTATGCCACCACCAGCTGGTTTGGCCGCCGGGGCATTGGCCGTGGGTGCGCCTGCCGGTGCAGTCGGTATTTTCACGGGTGGGGAATCGGGCAAATCGCTATTGAATAAATCATTCATGCTGTTGCCCCCGCCGGCCGGTGGGGTTGGTGGTTTAAAACTGGCGCTTGGGGCAGACATTACCCCGGCCCCACCACCAAAACCACCGCCTGCTGGGGCCTGCATGGCCCCAGAACCACCACCCGCACTGGAACCACCCTGTACACCCAAAGGTAAATTGGCCTGTGGTGGTTGGGTTGATGCCTGTTCGGGCGCGTAAATGGGAAAACCCTGATAGGGGCTGACCCCACCATATGAGGCAATTTGTGGTTTGTAATATGGCACCGACCCGTAAGCACCGGGTTGGGGTTGCACAGCATTATTATTAAACAGGGCTTTTTGTTTGGCCTCGGAAACCACGGAACCTTGCGAATAAAATGTCGGTTCGTCTGGTGTAATAATATTCAGGGCCGGTAATAATTGTCCAGTCGCCTGTAAAACCCGATAAGAGGAATACATTTCATTATATATAGAAGTAATCAAATTAACCTGTGAATCATATAATTGCGATTCAGCCTGTAAAACATCCAATAAGGTGCGCGTGCCGGCATCATACTGCTTGACAAATATTTCACGAACTTGTTCGTAAGCTTTATTTTCCTTTTGGTTGGCCGAAACCGCCTCACGCGAGGAGATTAAAGCGGCCCAAGCCCGTCTGGTTGATTCCTCTATTTCGCGCACATTGCGGTTATATGTTTGACGGGCCGCCCCCAATTGGAATGTTTGTTGTTTGACCGTGGAATTAATTAAACCACCATCATAAATTTTATAGGTTAAACCCACACTGGCCGATACATCCTTTTGAAAATTGCTGTTGGAGGTAGAAAAATCACGCGAACCACCACCGGTTAATGTCAAATCAACCTTGGGCAAGTAACCGGCTTCGGTAATATCTATCGCCTTGCGGGCTGATTCAATATCAACACGTGCCCCGGCAATTTGGGGCGAATTTTGCAGGGCGGCCCCAATGGCAGCCTGTAAATTTTTGGGCAATAATTCGCGTGGCACGGCCGGGCGTATCATGGTGGCCGGCATGGAACCAATGGTGCGTTTGTATGTTGCGCGTGAATCACGCAGACGCGATTGGGCCTGGGCCAAAACATTTTGTGCCGATGCCAAGCGGAACAATGCCGTTTGCACATCTGATAGAGTTGATGCCCCGGCCGCCACCTTTTTTTCAACCAAAGCCAAATTTTCTTGGTGACGTTTTAAATTATCCTCGGCCAGTGCGGTTAGTTCGCGTTCCTGTAATGTTTGTAAATACACCTGCACCGCGGCCAATGCCGTGGATTCTGCGGTGTTATTCACGGTATATCGTGATGATAATGCCTGATTTTCACCGCGCATAACCTCGTGCGATGTTTGCGATCCATCATAAATAGATTGTTGCACACTAACCGAACCACGAAAACTTTGGCCGGTGGTGCGCGGGCTGGTGCCCTGTCCTGAATCATGGAATTGCCAACCGGTGCTGGACGAAAAACTGACCTGTGGTAAAAAACGGCTTTCGGTTATTTTAATACCAGCCTCGGATGCGCGTAAATTTTCAATGGCCGCCCCAATTTGCGGGTTGGTTTGCAATGCCTCACGCACTGCCTCCTCTAAGGTGAAGCCATAAACCGCCCCACAAGTAGAAATAAAAACCGCCCCAGACATTATTGATTGCCGCCATAATTTATGACGGCCTTGGGCTGGGGGAGTGTGGTAATTTGTCGACATTATAACTTCCAAAATTCCAATTCAAGGTTAAAAAATGCAATTATTATGCCAATATTTATCAATACTTGCGAATATTAACAAATAACGGATAATGTCAACCCCCGGCATTAACCAAATAAATGGGTGCTTTACCTAATTAATTGGAGGATGGATTGTTGTTGCGAACCGGCAATTTGCAGAGATTGGACACCCAATTGGGTGCGGGTTTGTAATGCAACCAAATACGAACCTTCCTCGTTCAAATCGGCCAACACCAAATCGTCCGCACCGGTTTTAAGCCGGTTGGCATATTTGGTGGTAAAATCCAAACGGGTTTGCAAAATGGCCGCATTATTACCCAAATTGGCGGCAACCGCCCGATTCTTGGTAATGGCATGGTCAATAGTATTAACCAACCCGTCAATCAAATTAATATTGGTATTGGAAAATCCTATGCCAGTAAAACCACCAACCCCAACCCCAAAAGTAACCGAATTATTAACCCCAGATGCCTGTTTGGCCCCCAATGCATATAATATGGCCCCCCATTTGCTGGAATCGGCCACCCGGCCGGTAACCGTGAATAGCCCGCCATTATTGGTGAATAAGCCATATTGCGAAACACCGGTATGGTTAAGGGCAAAACCACTAATGGTTAAACGTGCCGAAGTGCGTTCAGAAAAACGAATAACCAAAGTATTTTTGGTGCTGTTTAACAAATTCAAACCTTGGTAGCTTGCATCCTCCACCACTTGGCTTATTTGATCTAAAATGTTAAAAAATTGGTAATTGGCATCCTTGCGTTCGGTTTGCGAAGCGGTGCGGGCCCCCTCGGTAACGCCACGCAACTGCTTTAATAAACTATCAATCGCATCGGTTGCTTCCAATGTCGCTTGCAGAGTGGTTATCCCCTGCGATATATCTTGCCGGCGGGCGGTTAAATCGTCTACGCGGTTATTTAATTGGCGCGAACGGAAAAAACTAACCGCATCATCGGCAATGGAATTTACTTTACGGCCCGTTGATAAGCGGGCGGTAGTCCGGTTTGTCAGGCGTGTCGTTTCTTGTAACGAAATTAACGCTGAACGCTGTGAGGCATTTAAACTAATGTCAGTCATAGCTACCCTTTCTAGGCAATTAAAGCTTTTCTAGCTTTCACCTTAGATATATAATAATTCAAACATATTGTCAAGTAAAAAATAATAAAAAAATGAATTATTTGCAATAAAAAAAATAAAACATTGAAATATAAGATATTTTTAATTTTTTTTATTAGGGTTTACCGGTATTTATTGGGTTAAACGGCCAAAATTCTGTTTAAAAATTCATACAAAAAACAAAAAAAATATTTTGCAATGGGTAAAGAATCTTGTAAAATGGTTTTATGAAGGAATCAATAAACACATTGGAACGGCGTGCCGAATTTGGCGATTTGGATGCCATAAATACTTTGGCCAGCCATTATTACAGCGGGCAGGGCGTGAAACAAAGTTATAAAAAGGCCCTGCAATATGCGGTGATGTCAGCCAAAAAAAACCACCCTTACGGGTTATTTATATGTGGCCGTATTTATGGGCGCGCACAGGGGGTTGTGGCCGATATAAAATTGGCATTTTCATATTTAACCCGCGCCGGCGAACGCGGTCACGCCGGGGCATATTTGGAAATGGCCCACCATTATATGGGCGATGGGGCCATGAAAACATCTATGAAAAAGGCGGTTGATTATATAAAAAAGGCGGCCGATTTGGACGATGCCGATGCGCAATTTCAAATTGGTTTTATGTATAGGCGCGGTGAAATATTACCGCGCGATGAACGCCAAGCATTTGAATATATGAAAAAGGCGGCGATTAACGATAATGTCGAGGCCCAACATCATCTGGCATTAATGTATGATACCGGTTTTTTTGTTGATGTTGACCATGAAAAGGCGCGTTTTTGGTATCAAAAATCGTCCGATGGGGGTAATGTTATCAGCACATTCAATTTGGGTTATATGTATATGCATGGCGAGGGAGGCAAGAGCGACCCCGACAAGGCAGTTGAATGCTATCAACAGGCGGCCGATGCCGGTTTGGACGATGCGCAATTTATATTGGGTTCGTTATATTTTAATGGTGAGCATGTAAAACGTAATTTAAAAAAGGCTTATTCATTATTCAAAAAGGCATCCGAGCAGGGCAATTTATCGGCTTCGGCCCTGTATGGTTGTATGTTGGTTGATGGCGAGGGGGTCAAGGCCAACCCCAGATTGGGTATGGAGATATTGCAACATTGCGCCAAGCACAAGCACCCCCTTGGCATGTATCATCTGGGCCGTTTCTTGTGGGATGCCGGTGATAAAAAAAATGGCCTGACATATATTAAACGGGCCAGCAAGGACCATAATGGTGCCAAGATTCATTTATTAAAATTATATTTAACCGATGAGGATTTTAAAAAACGCAAAAAATATAAGCTAGATGCCTTAAAATTGGTAGAGGAATTGCAACCCAGCGATAACCCCAAGGTGGTCAAGGAATTAAAAAAATTCAAAAAATTATTATTAAGCCAAATTGAGGGTAAATGATTTTTTTAGGGGGGGTAAAACCATGCACCTGCAAAGCCTGACGGCGTGGTTTACATAATAAACTTATATTGTATAATTGTGCTTACAGGTTGTGTTTGTAAACCACCCCGCCCCTATAAACGCTTGTGCATGGCTTCGCCCCCAAAAAATAGAAGTGCAATGAAAAACAAGCAGAATAATATTCATTGATTTGCCCCAATAAAATATTACGAAAAATCGTGGCTTGATTTACCCAATTTCTATCAATTGAAAAGCTATTTGAACGCCTAGTAGAGGGTTAATATCACAGGCCATTCAAACGGGCAATGGTTTGGGCAAAGGATTTGCGCCCACGTTTGGTTAATTGTTCAACCACCCCCAATTTGTTGGGTTGCGGGTGGTTTTGGTTTAATTTGGATTTGGCATTAATGCTGTCAATTTCAATGGTAAAGCCAATGATTTTTTGCAACATATCCTCCATATAATCGGCCGGGGCATCGGCCATGCGCCATGGTATATTATCGGGGGTTTGCGATTCGTGGGTTTTGGTTAATTGGCCAACGATTGCCCGTTTGTTTTTGTCGTCATGGTGAAAAAATACCCGCCCATTAACATGCACTGCCTGATACGCCCACGTGGGCACGGCGCGGTGGGTTTCGTGTTTTATTGGGTAATAATTGGGCGAAATATAGGCATTTTCGCCACTAAAAATGGCCAAAATTGCGCTATTATCGGTTATTTCGGTGCCCATAATATTATTTTTGGCAATATGGCCAATTAATTGGTTTTTTTGTGGGTTGTAAATTAATGGCAAATGATTGGCTGTCAACCCGCCTGCACCATTATATACCACCAATGCCAATGGGTGGTCGCGCATGATTCGTTGAATTTCCTCGCTGTTGGTTTCCTTGAAATGGTCGGGGTTATACATTATATTCCTTTCATTCATATTATTATAATCAATTTTCATTTTCAATAAAAAAATACATTTTGCAATATTTTGGAATCTGGTTCATAATGTATAAATGGAATATGAAGCAGAAATAGCAAGCGCACCAGTCGGCCGGCATTATGCCAAGCTTGAAGATGGGCGGGTAAGGTGCGATATATGCCCGCGGGCCTGTGCCTTGCATGACGGCCAGCGCGGTTTATGTTATGTGCGTGCCCGCCGTGGCGATGATATTGTCTTAACCACTTACGGCCGTTCATCGGGTTTTTGTATTGACCCAATTGAAAAAAAACCATTAAATCATTTTTACCCCGGCACCGCCATTTTAAGCTTTGGCACAGCCGGGTGCAATTTAACCTGTAAATTTTGTCAAAACCACGATACCTCCAAGGCCCGTAGCATGGATAAATTACAGGCGATTGCCACCCCCGATATGATTGCTAAGTCGGCCCTGTTGTCGGGTTGCCAATCGGTGGCCTATACATATAATGACCCAGTTATATTTTTGGAATATGCGGTGGATATTGCCCGCGCCTGCCATGAATATGGTATTTACAACGTGGCGGTAACTGCCGGTTATATTACCCCACAGGCCCGGCCTGACTTTTTTGAATATATGGATGCGGTTAATTTGGATATAAAGGCATTTACCCAAGATTTTTACCATAAATTATGCACCGCCCATTTGGATAATATTTTGGAAACCGCCCATTATTTGGTGCATGAACGCAAATTATGGTTGGAAATTACCACCCTGTTAATCCCCGATGAGAATGACAGCCCCAAGGAAATTGAACAACTATGCCGTTGGATGTTGGATAATTTGGGGGCGGGCGTGCCAATTCATTTTACCGCATTCCACCCTGATTATAAAATGACCGATAAAATTCGCACCCCGCCCCAAACATTGTTGAATGCCTATAAAATTGCCCGCGATATGGGCATAAAATATGTCTATACCGGCAATATTCACCACCCGCCCACTGCCACTACTTATTGCTCGCAATGCAATAACCCAATAATAGTGCGCGATTGGCATAGTGTAAACCAATATAATATAGCACAGGGTGGGCATTGCCCGCATTGTGGCACCCATATTGCCGGTTTATGGGGGCAAAAATTGGGCGATTGGGGTGCCAAACGTGCCCGTTTGGATGTGGCCAGTTTTAATGTTGATGTGCCCCCGCAATATAAACGGCCGGCCATAACAACCCCCCTGCGTTTTTAGAAAATTTACATTTCTTAATTTGAATTTTCAATATTTATATAATAAACAACCAATATGAATAATATTACCAGCCGTATTTTGGGCACGGGGGCGTTTTTGCCCCCGCGAATCGTTGACAACCATCAAATAGCCCAATTAACCGAAACCAGCGATGAATGGATTCAAAAACGCACCGGTATTACCCAACGTCATTTTGTTGACGCCGGGGTGGGTTGTGGCGATTTGGCGGCCATGGCTGGCCGGCAGGCCCTTGACAATGCCGGGGTAAAGCAGGTTGATGCGTTGATAGTGGCGACCACCACCCCCGATAATACTTTTCCGGCCACGGCGGCACGGGTGCATCAATTATTGCAATTATTGCCCTGCCCCTTTTTTGATATACAGGCGGTATGTGCTGGCTTTGTTTATGCCCTGAATATGGCCGATAATATGATAAAATTGGGCCAGGCCCGCCATATATTGGTGATAGGGGCCGAGGTTTATAGCAAAATAATCTCGCCTGAGGACCGCAATACTTTTGTATTATTTGGCGATGGGGCCGGGGCGGTGGTTTTGGGAGCCGACACCAGCGGGCGGGGCATTTTAACCTGTAAAATAATGGCTGACGGCCAATTTAACCGCGCCCTATATGTTGATGGCGGGGTGGTTTCAACCGGTTCGGCCGGCATTGTGCGCATGGACGGGCAAGAGGTTTTTCGCCATGCCGTTGAAAAAATGAGCAATATTGTGCAGGAATCTTTGCAAAATTGCCAATTATCGATTAATGATATAGATTGGTTAATACCGCATCAGGCCAATTGGCGCATTATGGCGATGGTGGCCGATAAATTACAAATACCACACGAACGGGTTATAAAAACCGTGCAATATCATGCGAATATTTCGGCCGCCACCATTCCATTTGCCCTGCATTATGGGGTGGAAAATGGTATGGTTAAGGCCAATGATATTATTGCCATGACCGCATTGGGTGGTGGTTTTGCGTGGGGTGGGGCGATAGTAAAATATTAACTTGTAAATTAAAATGGCAAATGGTAAATGAATGCCATTCAAAAATGGAAATTAACAATGTTTGAAAGCCCCAAATTACAGGAAATTTTACAAAAAATAGAACATTTGCACCCCAAAAAAATTGACCTTTCCTTGGGCCGAATGGGGCAATTATTGGCGCAATTGGGCAACCCCCACCAAAAAATGCCCCCGACCATTCATATTGCCGGCACCAATGGCAAGGGTTCAACCCACGCATTATGTTTGGCGATGTTGCGTGCCGGCGGGGCGCGGGTTCATGCCTATACTTCACCCCATTTGGTGGTGTTTAACGAACGGATTCGCATTGCCAATAATATTATCAGCGATGGCCAATTATATGAATTATTAGGGGAAATTTTGCGGGTGAATAACAACCAGCCCATTACATTTTTTGAATTAACCACCATTGCCGCCTTTAAGGCATTTGCCGATACTGAGGCTGATTATTTGGTGTGCGAGGTGGGATTGGGCGGGGAATTTGATTCCACCAATATTATACCACATAAGGACGTGGCGGTATTTACCCCGATTGATTTTGATCATTTGGAATTTTTGGGCAATACGTTAAGCAAAATAGCCAGTGCCAAGGCCGGTATTTTAACCAAAGTGAATGGATTGGTGGTTTCGGCCCGCCAACGGCCGACCGCCCGTGATATTATTAACCGCCATGCACGGGCCATAAACCAACGGGTTATATACCCGCAATTAACCATATTGCCCAATAAAAATTGGCAAATGAATGGCGAAATTTTTCAAAAACCGGCATTACCCGGCCGGCACCAATATGACAATGCCAGTTTGGCGGTGCAGGCGGTGCGGGCGGTGAACCCCCATATTACCCACAACCAAATTAACCAAGGCCTGCAAAATGCCGAATGGCCGGCACGCCTGCAAAATTTAACCGGTGGGCGGGTATTTACCCAATATTGCCCAAACGCCCGCGGTTTATGGCTTGATGGTTGCCATAATAACCACGGGGCCAGTGTGGTTGCCGAATGGCTAAGCGAACAGGATACCAGCGATTTTACCATGGTAACCGCCCTGATGAATAACCGCAACCAGCACGAATTTTTGGCCCATTTTGCCCCATTTAAGCCCAAAATTATCACCACCAGTTTTCAATTGGGGCATAATGCCCACCCGTGCGGGGTAATGGCACAGGCGGCACGCGATAATGGTATACAGGTTTTGGCCGAATGCCCCGACCATCATCTTGCCCTGACCCAATTGCGGGCGGTAAACCCGCGCGGTTTGGTGTTAATTTGCGGTTCGTTATATTTATCGGGTTGCATTTTGCATGAAAATGGGTAAAAATTATTTCAAAGGAAAAAAATATTATGCTAAATTATTTGGAAGACATACAGAAAAAATGCCTGAAATTAGGGGCCGATAGCGTGGAAGTGGGTTATGCCAAGAGCACATCGCAGAGCCAAACGGTGCGTATGCAAAAACCCGATGAGAGTGATTCGCAGGAATCAACCATTATTGGCATAAAAATATGTAAAAACAAGCGCGAGGCGGCGGTAACCACCGCCAATTTTACCACCGCCACCATTAACGATTTGGTGGATAGATTATTTGCCATGGCCCAATATTTGCCCGAAAACCCCTACGCCGGGCCGGCCGAACCCGAACAATTAGCCCGCGGGCCATTGGCCGATTTGCAATCGTTTGACCATACACAAGTAACCCCCGATGAATTGCGGACCCGCGCCTTGGAAATGGAGGATATTGCCCTGCAACAACCGCAAATTACCAATAGTTCGGGGGCGAGCTTTGGTTACGGGGCATCGGAATATCAATTTTTATTTTCCAATGGTTTTCATGGGTTAATTAAACATAGTGGTTTTTCAATGTCGGTGGCGGTTTTGGCCGAACATAATGGCGAGAAAGAAACCGATTATGCATCGGCCACCCGCGTATTTTATGGCGATTTACCCCCCGTGGCCGAGATAGGTTTAAAGGCGGCCATGCGCGCCCGTTCGGCATTGGGGGCGGTGCAGGAGGTTGGCGGCAAATTTCCGGTGGTGTTTGACAAACGTGTTGCCCCGTCCATCAGCGGTTATGTGGCATCGGCAATTAATGGCAATTCCATTGCCAAGGGCACCAGTTTTTTATGCGGTAAATTGCATCAAAACATAATGCATAGCGCCATTACCATTTTGGACGACCCATTGGTGGTGCGCGGTTTGGCTTCGCAACCCCACGATGGCGAGGGTTTACCAGTCAAACCCACCAAAATTATTGATAAGGGGGTTTTAACCACGTGGCTTACCGATTTGGCTTCGGCCCGGCAATTGGGCATTGCCCCCACCGGCCATGCGATTCGTGGTTTAAACGGGGTGCGCCCCGGCACCACCAATGTTATCTTAGAAAATGGCTCACAAACCCCCGATGAATTAATAGCCGATATTAAAAACGGGTTTTTGGTTATGCAAACCATGGGTTTTGGGGTTAATATGGTAACCGGCGATTATTCACAGGGGGCCAGCGGTTTTTGGATAAGGGACGGCAAAATAAGTCACCCAGTCAACGAAATGACCATTGCCGGCAATTTGTTGGAAATGTTTCAACATATTACCCCGGCCAATGACCGCGAATTGCATAAAACCAGCAGTGCCCCCACCCTGCGCATAGAGGGCATGACCATTGCTGGCAAATAACAAATTTTCGCCCTATTCGGCCAGCGAATCTTGGGTTGGGCGTTGGGCATATAGCGATTGGTATATTATTGGTATTTTGTTGGCTTTATGCCTGTTTGGCACTTTAATGATGGTTTCGGTGGGTGGGTATGAATTGGCATTAAACCATTTTTTAAAGGTTATTTTGGGTTTTATGGTCTTATTTTTTATTATTTCGCGCCCGTTGGAACAAATATATTGGGTGGCATATTGGGTGTATTTTGCCGGTTTATTTTTGTTATTATTGGTGGATATAATGGGGGTGATTGGTTTGGGGGCCAAACGTTGGTTAAATATTGGTGGGTTTAGGTTTCAACCATCAGAAATTATGAAAATTGCCTTAATTTTGGCCCTGGCCAAGTGGTATGCCTATATTACCCCGATGGAGGTAAAACGCGCCCGCGCATTATTGGTGCCGGTTTTAATGATAATGGCCCCGGCCATATTGGTGATGGTGCAACCCGATTTGGGCACCGCCATGTTAATAATATTAACCGGTGCGGTTATTATGTTTTTGGCCGGGGTGCCGGTAATGTTTTTTGGTATGGCTGGCTTTATGGGGGTGTTAATTTCGGTGCCGGCTTGGTTATATTTTTTAAAGGATTATCAAAAAAAACGTGTATTAACCTTTTTAAATCCCGAACATGACCCATCAGGCAGTGGGTATCATATTTTGCAATCGCTTATCAGCATTGGTTCGGGCGGTATGTTTGGCAAGGGTTTTGGCAAGGGAAGCCAGTCATATAACGAATTTTTACCCGAAAAACATACCGATTTTGTATTTGCGGTTATAAACGAGGAATTTGGTTTTATGGGGGCCATATTTATATTGGGGTTACAGGCATTTTTGATAATATATGTTTTGTTATTTGTGGCCAAAATGGAATCGGTTTATGGGCGGTTGGTCAGCGGTGGGGTGATTGGTTTTTACGCATTGCATGTTATCATAAATTCGGGCATGGTGATGGGGGTTTTGCCGGTGGTGGGTGTGCCATTGCCCATGTTGTCATTTGGTGGCACAATAATGATTTCCATTTTATTGGGTTTTGGTTTAATAATAACCAGCAAAATTGACCGCAATGTCCGCATTGACAAAAACCTGCAATATGATGGCGGGTGATGGGGGTTTTAAATTGGTTTTAAATATGTCTGTGGAATAATAATGTTGTTTTCAAATAAATCTGTTTTAAATTCAGGTTCAGAATTAGTAATAAAATTCAAAATAGACTTTGCTATAAATTCGGCCATTTTAACCGGAACAGCATTTCCAATAATTTGTTCCAAATTGGTTTTTGTGCCAATGAATTTATATGTTTCGGGGAATGTTTGTATATAGGCCCTTTCTGTTGTGGTTAAAGGTCTAACTTCATTCAAATTAACAAACGGGTCCGATGGGTTAAGTTTATAGCCTTTTGGAATTGGTCTATTAACCCCCCGGATAGTGGGGCTTGGTTCGTAAATGGAAAAAATACCCCGTCTATTGTAATTTCTTGGGTGTCTGTAATAATATTCAAGATTTAACTTATTGCCCAAATATTCCTTAATTGTAAGTTTTGTTTTAGACATATTATTTTGAATTATATGGTTAAATTCGTTATGATAACCATTCAATCTTCCAATCATAAACAATCTTAATCGTTCCTGTGGCACGCCACAATAAGCTGAATTTAATATAAAAACAGATATACCATAACCTTTATTTTTCAGGGCCGATATAATATCCATTAAAATATGTGATTTTTTTATTTGGTCTACATTTTCCATCACAAAAAAATTGGGCATTTGTTGGCATATTATATTAGCAAAATGATAAGTTAAATCAGCCATACCATTTGAAATATCGCGCTTTCCGGCCGAAGAAAAATCCTGACATGGGGGGCCACCAATAATTATTTCTGGTTTATAATCTTTAATGCAATTAATTGCTTCGGCTTCGTTGCGTAAATCAATAGGGTAAATGGGATGGGTAAAATTTAACTGGTATAATTCCACCGCCGGCGACCAATTTTCAATAGCACCCACAATATTATACCCAGCATTTAAAAAACCAAGAGACATGCCCCCACACCCTGCAAATAAATCAAAGCATCTCATATAAATAACCCCGGTGTATTGTGTATTATTGCATCAAATCGCCGCTCTGGGCTTAAAAGCAAATGACCGCCATCAAGTATGATATTTTTAATGTCGCCTTTATGAATGATGGGTTTGGTTAATCTATCGCATTGCATAAACGGGTGGGTCATTTTACCGCTGGCCGAAAACGCCTTATCATTTTTGGTATTATATGTTAAATTATCAATAATTTCTTTATGATTAAATTTTCCCCTTTGCGTAAAATCTGCCAACATTTTAAATATCCAAACCACCGAACGTGTGGCACGGGAAATATTCATATCATTAAAATTATCGTTTGAAATATTTAAAATTAATTGAATAAGGGCGGTATTGCTCCATGCAAATATATCCAAACAATTTTCGGCCAAAACCGGTGATTTACCAATGGTTTTCCATATTGGTTGTAATAAAAATGGCTTTTGCAATGGGTGTAATTTATTGATTAAATCGGCCAATGTGGATTGCATATAACGAATATATGGTTTAATTTGTATGGGTTCGCTCCAGTCTGATATTTCTATGGTATTTAGTGCCCCCTTAAATTGATGAATATTTTGGTTATTTGCTAAGCTACAGGCCAGATATACAATTGTATCCGGCCTAACCACTAATTCCGTTCCATATTGATTTTCATTCAACATATAGGTGGATTCATCGGGTAATGCCGTTAATTTTAATTCTAAACCGCAAACAGATGATGCATTATTTAAATCCTGTATAACCAAATCTATCCTTGGCAGTTCATTAATAACAAATCGTTGAAATGGCGAATATTGGGCTTCAAACGCAAAATATATATTATTGGCATTGGGGTTTATATTAAATATATCGGCAACATTTATTGTATTTATACCAATTACATTATGTGTTTGTGAATGAATATATACCGGTTCAATATTTTTAGAAAACATATAACAGGCAAGAGATGCCGGAAATGTAGCATTGAAAATATTTTTACCCCATGCCTCTCTTTGCGCGAAATCACGATTAGAGTTGGTTATTCCATAAAGTCTTGGTGGTTTATTCATTTGCATTAAAATATAACAGGTTATTTTACCAATATAAATATGGCATTTTTAAGGCAAAGTAAAGTGAAAATGATAAAGTGCGTTTAATTGAAAATGACCTATAATTGCATATATGGGGGAATAGTTTTGGGGTTTATATTAAATTGTTAAGATTTAAACTGCATAATTTTTCCAATGAGTTTGCAAATTTCTAATTATAAAGGAAAGCCGTTAATACCCAGCAAAAAAAGATTGAATAAATATGCAAAACATGTTATAGATTTTGCAATTAGATTGCAAAATTTTAATTTAAGCAATGAGGTTTAATATGAAGACATGGAATGAATTGTGTGTAACTGATTTAGAGACAGCGATTGATTTTTTTTGTAAAATTTTTAATTACAATATAATCCATAAAGTTAATAATTTTGCAGAACTTCATAACGGTAATAATATCTTAATGCTGAATGATGATTGGAAATCACATGCGCATTTTTCGGAACAATCTGAATTACCTTTGGGAGCAAGAATTGAGTTTTGTATTGAAGTTGAAGATTTATATGAGGTTTATAATTTATGTGTAATGAACAATGTAAGAATATTACAGGAAATAGAACAGCAATTATGGGGAAAAAACGATTTTAGAATTTTAGGTTTAGAAAATATTTATATGAGAATAACAAGTAAACTATTAAGAAAAAACCAGTATGAATAATAAACTAATATCTATTATTGTTATTTTGATTGGCGAGTTATTATCGGCCATGGCGGTGGGTATTATTTCGCCCAAATTGGCCACAATAATTGAATCACAAACCAGCAATGCTTTTTATATTGGCCTGTCGTCATCGACATGGGCGATAGGCATTATTTTTGGCCGGCCAATTGCGCAATATTTGGATAAATTGAACCAAAAATTAGTCCTCATTGCGCTTGTTTCCTTTTGTGCTTTTGCCAGCTTAGGCTATTATGCGAATATCATTTTTTTATCTTTGCTAATACAGGTTATTGCCGGCTTTATTATGGGTTATTACACCATAAAAATGGAAAAAATTTTCATATTAAATATTGAAAATAAAAAAAATATTGGTTTTTATTTATCCATTTTTTCAGTTTTGTCCCCCGTTGGCTTTATGATTGGCGGTTTGTTGATTTCGGTTGAGGAATATATTGGTAATATTTTGTTTTTTTTGGCATTTGTTTTTAGAATATTCATTGTTCCAACCATAATACCATTACAATTTTCAACCAATGATTCGGGTTTGAATAATACTACCCAAGTTATAAAATATCATTTTAAGCCCATGATTATTATTTTATTGTTATTTTCAGGCTTAATCGCCTGTTATGGTTTTGGGGTGGGTAATCTGTATCTGTTGCGTTTGGGTTATGATTCGGCAAATGTAGCGTTAATAATGACTTCTTTCTTTTGGGGAGAAGTTATTCTGGCTTTAATATTTGGTAAGTTGACTGATGTTGTCGGCCTTGCAAATTCAACCAATATTATTTTCATTGCCCTCATATTATCATCGGCCCTAATTTTATACAACCATGATATTATCGCATTGATAATTGGTTTATTTGTGGTTGGGGGCATTTCTGTATCGCTATATAATAATATAATGACCCATATTTCAAATGAAAAGGATGAAGGAGTTTTGGATTCGGCTTTATATAATGCCTTAAAATTCTATTCAATTGGTGCAGTTGTCTTTTCCCCATTTTTGGGCATCATCATAAATTACAGCTTTGTTGAGATTTTTATCTATTTCAATATGGTTTTTGGTTTAATCACCCTTGCCTGCATTGTTTTAAACAAAAAACTTTTATCTTAAAAGTTTAAACATTCTAATACAACCCCCGCAACCGCGCACCATAAATTTTTAAAACTTCGTTGCGTTTTATTTTCAGGGTGGGGGACATTAAACCATTGGCAATGGTGAATGGTTCATCGGCATAGATATATTTTTTTATTATTTCGTGCTTGTCTAGACGTTTATTGATGTTTTCTATGTTGGCTTGTATGCGTTTGTCTATCTCGTGCTGGCTTAAACCCTCGCAATTTTCCTTGTTTATCACCAACAGGGCGGTTATGTAATTTTGCCCCTCGCCATAGACTAAGCTTTGGCTGATTTCTGGGGTTAGGTTCAAAAAACCCTCCAATTTTTGCGGGGCTATATTTTCGCCACCGCGGTTTTTTATCATGTCCTTTTTGCGGTCGGTTATCCTTAAATGGTTGCCGTCCATAAAACCAATATCACCGGTTTTTAACCAACCATCAGGGGTTATTACCTGCGCCGTTGCCTGTTCATCGCGCCAATAACCCTGCATAACCAAATCGCCATGCACCAAAATTTCGCCATCATCGGCAAATTTTACCTGTGTGTTGGGTAATACGGGGCCGGCCGTTTCCACCCGCCAATCCAACGGGGCGTTAACTGATACCACCGGTGAGGTCTCGCTCAACCCATAACCCTGTAATATGGGTATGCCCAAAGCCACCAAATACCGGCCAACCCCGGGGTCCAAACGCCCCCCACCCGATATAAATGTTTTTAATTGCCCGCCAAAGCGCGCCCGCACCTTATTGCGCACCAATGTATCAACCAAAATATCCAAAACATATTCAAATGGCGATAATTTTTGTTTATCAATACGTTTGTAACCCAAACGCAGGGCGGTTTCAAACATGGTTTTTTTAAAACCGGTTAATTGGTTTTGGCTTAATTGAATTTTACCGCGCATGGTTTCGTATAAACGGGGCACCGCGCTCATAATGGTTGGTTTTACCTCCACCATATATTGGGCAATTTTGTCTAATGATTCCACACAATATATTTCGGCCCCCAACGAGGTCGCAATGGAAATGACGCACATAAATTCATAACTATGGGCGAATGGCAAAAATGACAAAAATCGTTCGCCATTCATGGTAAAACCCGGCAATTGCATAAAAATATGCCAGGTATTTTGCATATTATGCTGTATATTGCGGTAAGACAGCATCACCCCCTTGGGCGTGCCACCGGTGCCCGATGTATAAATAATATTGACGGTATCGTCCAGATTAACCGAACCGGCCCGCCCGGCCAAATCAAATTTTTGGGCCGGCAATTGCCATAAATTCACCACCGGTAATTGTGGGTTATCATTGCGTATATATGTGGCCGAATCGCCATCGCAACATATTACCGGCATGGGGTTTTGCCGTAAATATTCCTTTACTTTGTCGTAATGAAATATGTTTGAAATAACCACGGCCCGCGCCCCGCTATGGTGCATTATATATTGGCTGGTATCGGCCGATGCCAATGGCATGGCCGCGGTAATAACCCCGCCCATGGCCATAATGGAGTAAGATGCAATAAGATATTCCGGCCGGTTTTCCATAATTATCATAATTTTGGGGTTGGCCCCCAATGGCAAACCCGCCAAATAAAACGCCAGTGATTCAATGCGTTCGCGCGTTTCATTCCATGTAATGGGTTGCCATATATCGCCCCTCTTGGCAAACAAAAATGGCTTGTCGCCCAATTCGTCTGCCTTGATAACAAAACTATGCAAAATATTTTTATAATTCATAGATTCCCCAATGTTAAGGTTATTAATACCGCCAAAACCACGCAAATACCCAACCAACCATAGCTAAACACCACCGGTTTGGCCATAGTATCATGCTTGCGCCGGCCATGAAACATACTGCCGACAATTTGCGGGTTTTTTTCGTTCAAATAATACATAATTGCCAAAATATGAATTATAATTAAGCCAATAACAATTTTTGCGCCAATTTCAGCATGGATAAAATTTAATGTGCGCGATAATTCATATTCCAAAAATTTTGCAAGCGGGCCGGCCAAAACTTCATCGGTGGTGGAAAACATACCCGATAAAATATGTAAAAATAAAAAACCCATTATGGCAAAGGTTGACAACCAGCCGGTTTTGCTGTGGCCAAAGCCGTCATAGTCGGTTTTACCAAAAATAATTTTCAAACCGGTGGAAAAACGGCTGTAATAGCCCCCGCAAAAACCCCAAAAAAACCTAAAAATCAACAGGCCCATTAAAATTTGCCCCAAAACAAGATGTGGTTCGGTATAGCCGGTAAAACCCGAACCCAACAAGGCAAAAACCAGCAAAACCATGGCCCAATGAAACACCCGAATCGGCCATTCCCAAATGTGATTATTATTCATTTTATCCCTTTCAGATAGAATAATATAAATTAATCATAATCAAGTCAACATATTTTGGATTTTGCAAAAAGGCATTTAATCAATAAGAGTTTTTCAATGAAATGAAATACAAAACGCCCGCCCAAAGTGAGAATGTAAGAACGAATGAAGCGAGGCGAAACAAAATTATCAATTAAATTGCATCAATTCGCCCAATCTATGTAATGCATTAGGCCAATTCTCGCCCGGGTATTTGCGCATAACCGACATATTACTATACCAGATGGTTTCGTGCAATGGGTAAGCAATTGTGTCATTTTTCCAACGCCAATCGGTGCCGGCATTGGGCAATAATAACACCACCCGCACCCCCAATGCCCCGGCCAGATGGGGCACGGCCGTATCGGTGGAGATAACCATAGACAGGTTTTTCATAATCGCGGCACTTTGGTGGAAATCACTTAAATGGGGGGCCGAATCCCAAATATATTGGCCCCATTCGGGGGCGTAAGTGGATAATTCCTTTTTGCCCTTTTGTAATGAAACAAAGCAAATATTCGCTTGCCGGCCCAACATTTGTTGTATGAAGGGGGCAAATTGCGTTAAATCGCTGGAACGCACATCATCACCCGGGCGGGCCGGTTCGCCCTGCCAGGCCAAACCCACCCGCAGGGGGGGCAGGGAAGCCATACGCCGGCGCCATAATTTAAACAGGCCATCATCCACCTGCAAATAAGGTTGGCCGGTTACCTCTATTTGAATTTTTTGGGCCACATCCAATATATTCACATAATAATCGGCCAGAATCATTTTTTCATCGCTGAATGCAATAACATCATCGGCCAAATTGCTGGCCCGGCATAAAGCCACCAGCGGGTCGGGCAGGGCCAATAACAAATAACGGCAAATTTTGCGCAATTGCCGGCATACAACCAACAAATTAATATTTTCACCAAATGCCTCCACCCCCATCATCACCAATGTTTTTCCCGCTAAATCATCAATACAATTCCATTGTTGGCAGGTGGCGGGCAGGGTTATATTAAATGGGGGGCGGGCCGGTCTTGTGTCATTCATTGGTGTCGCCCCCATTATCGCCACGTTTTTGCCATAATTGGCGGGCAATTTCAAACGAAAAACCGGCGGCGGCCAAACGGCGCATAAATTTTTCCTGTGGCAGGTGCCATATACGTCTTTTATCGGCAAAATATTGGGCATTATCCCATTCGGTTTCGGGGCTATGTTTGCTCTCGGCCGGTGGGGTAAAACCCTTGGCCCGCAATTTTTGCACTATTTTATGGTGGCTGTAACCCAAATGGCTATATTGGTCGTAATATGCGCGCGATAATTTGTCGTCATTTATCAACCCATTTTCCTTAAAATTATTCACCAACCCATCAATGGCGGTTTTTATATTTATGCTGGGGTTATTATTCAGGTTTTTTTGGGCATAACGTTGTAAAAATGCGGTTAAACCCTGTGCCGATGGGTGATATTTTTCAACATACCAACCGGCCCGGCGGTTCAAACGTTGGGTTACAAGCTGGTCAGACAGAATGGTAACATCCTTGGGCTTGGCCGGCATATATTATTCGGCAACCATCTGGCTACGCAATAATTGGGCACTGACCCCATTATATGAACGCACCGATATAGATGAAAAACCCAAACCCTGTTCCTTGTGATATTGGGCGACTTCATGCACCATGGCATTGATTTTTAGCGAATCATATCCCTGCTGATAAGGATTCATTTCCAAATCAGTATATATTATCAACAGGTGCGACCATTTATTGTCGTGCCATAGTAACTCGCGCTCTATGGCGACAAGATGGTCAATTTTTAATTTATTATCTGCCATTATTTACCCAATAAAATGATTTATTGCAAAATTCAAGCCCTTTTGCAATATTTATTTTCTTAATGTTCTTATACATTAATTTTTTACCAATTACTATATAAATATCCATTTCAAATAAATTTTGAATCAAATTTTATATTTTATGGATGTTGTGTCGGCTATTTTAATGCGATTGGCTTTATTTTATAATGCAAAGGTTCAATAGCCCAAAATAAATCAAAAAAAACCGGCAAATATTTTGAAAATCTGCCCCATGCCATCGGGGGCGGTTATGCGGGCGACCCCATCGCTTTGGTTGGGGAATTTGGCCAATAATTGGTTTATGCCCATTTGATTTAAAAATTCGCCCATTAATTGGTATGATAATAATTGCCCGCCCAAGGCATTGACATGCTGGTGGCATTGGTTAAAATCAACATGGAACGACAAATCGCTTTGGCCAATTTTATGAAAAATATCCACTATCAAATGGCGGTTGATTGCCTGTATGCTGGGGGTTTGGCGGGGTTGGTGATAACCATAATCGCATAATAAAAATTGGTTTTTAAAACCATGCAGGCCGGCCAATTGGGCAAAAAATGGGCGGTATTCGGGGCAATATTCAAAATAATCGGCATGTTGGGGCAAAAACGAATCATCACCCATATATGGGGCATAAAACAGGGTCAATTGCTGGTTTTTTTTCAGGCCAACTTGGGCAATATGCCATTGCCCGGCCACCCGTTTGAACGATTCGTGGGCCAATGCGTCCAAAAATTCGTTGGCCAAGACAAACACACCGACATTATTTTGCGGTTTATAATCGTCAAAATTACTATATTGTTGCAGGGCAATCGGTATTTTCTCGGCCATGACCCGTTGTTGGTGCATTAAGGGTTGGTTTATATCAATAATCATATATTGCCATTGAATCTGCGGGTGGTTTTTTAATAAATATTGGGCAATATCACGCATTAATACCCCGCGCCCGGCCCCAAATTCCACAATATCCACCTGTTTTAGGTTATTTTTATCGGCAAAATCGGCTATCACCATCGCCAATATAATACCAAACAGGCCGGTCATTTCGGGGGCAGTCGTAAAATCGCCCCCGGTACCAATCGGCCGTGCATGGCGGTAATAACCCCAATCATTATCCTGCATGGCGATTGTAAAAAATTGCCCCAAACTCATCGGCCCGTTTTTGTTTATCATGGCCTTTATGTTGGTGGCCAGGCGGGTCATTTGCGCAAAATATGGGTATGGTTGGGTGAATAGAGGGCCGAATCATCAAACCCCTGATTGGCCAAAACCTGACCAATTAATATCATGGCGGTGCGGGTAATTTTCGCATCCTTTACCTTTTGGCGAATATCGGCCAATGTGCCCTTAATAATTAATTGGTCGGGCCAACTGGCGCGATACACCACGGCACAGGGGCAATCCTCGCCATAATGGGGCATGGTTTTTTTGATAACATTGGCCAAATTATTAATTGATAAATGCACCGCCAATGTTGCACCGGTTTTGGCAAAATTTTCCAAATCCTCACCCACCGGCATGGGCGAGGCGCGCGAGCTAAGGCGGGTAATGACAATCGTTTGCGCCATGCCGGCCAGCGTTAATTCGCGTTGCAATAAAGCGGCCGAAGCGGCAAAACTGGGCACCCCCGGCACAATTTGATAATCAATACCATGCCTATCAAGGGCGCGCATCTGTTCGCCAATTGCCCCATAAATGCTGGGGTCGCCCGAATGCACCCGTGCCACATCCTGGCCCTGTTGGTGGGCGGCAACCATCATATCTATAATATCGCCTAAAACCATCGGGGCGGTGTCAATGGCCCGTGGTGATTGGCGCACCAATGATTCGGGCACCAATGAACCGGCAAATAAACATAACGGGCATTGCTGTATTAACCGCAGGCCACGGATAGTGATTAAATCATCAGCCCCGGGGCCGGCCCCTATAAAATAAATGGTCATAATCTTAAACTTTCGTGGGCCAGAATTGGCCGTTTAAATATGTTGATTAATCCATGCCTGCAAATCGCCCTTGCGCATCGCACCCACCCGTTGGTCAACCATTTTCCCGTCCTTAAAAATCATCATGGTCGGTATGGAACGAATGCCCAATTGGCTGGCTTTTATGGGGTTATCGTCAATATTTAACTTGGCAATGGTAATTTTGCCGTCATATTCGCCCGATAATTCGTCCAATATGGGGGCAACCATTTTGCATGGCCCGCACCATTCGGCCCAAAAATCAATTAATATTGGGGTGCCGGCTTGGGCAATTTCTTGGTCAAAACTGGCATCTGTAATATGTTTGGTCATGGTTTTTCCTTTGTTAATAATGTGTTAATAGCGATATGCTTCGGTTTTAAATGGCCCATCAACCCCCACGCCAATATATTCGGCCTGTTTTTTGGTTAATTTGGTCAATTTGGCCCCCAATTTTTCCAGATGCAATTGGGCCACCATTTCGTCCAATTTTTTGGGCAATACATAAACCTGTTTTTGGTAATTTTTATGGTTATGGTATAATTCAATTTGCGCCAAAACTTGGTTGGAAAAGCTGGTAGACATCACAAAGCTGGGGTGGCCGGTTGCACAACCCAAATTGACCAATCGGCCCTCGGCTAATAACATTATGCGTTTGTTATCGGGGAACTCCACCTCGTCCACCTGTGGTTTAATATTGTGCCATTTGTAATTACGCAGGGCCGCCACCTGAATTTCGCTGTCAAAATGGCCAATATTACAGACAATGGCGCGGTGTTTCATGGCGCGCAGATGGTCAATATTTATCACATCAACATTGCCGGTGGCGGTAACAAAAATATCGGCACGCGGGGCTATCTCGTCCATGGTGGTAACCTCATATCCCTCCATGGCGGCTTGCAGGGCGCAAATCGGGTCAATTTCGCAAACCATCACCCGGCAACCGGCCTGGCGCAATGAAGCGGCCGAACCCTTGCCGACATCGCCAAAGCCATTGACCACCGCCACTTTGCCGGCCATCATGACATCGGTGGCCCGGCGAATCGCATCAACCAGAGATTCCCGGCAACCATAAATATTGTCAAATTTTGATTTGGTAACCGAATTATTAACATCTATGGCCGGCACCTTTAAGACACCGCGTTTGGCCATATCACGCAGGCGCAGAACACCGGTGGTGGTTTCCTCGGATATGCCCAAAACCCCGTCCAATATGCCATGATATTTGGGGTTGTCGTGCATAATTTGGGTTAAATCGCCCCCGTCATCAAGAATCATATTGCATTGCCAACCATTGGGCCCAACAATTGTTTGTTCAATCGCCCACCAAAATTCCTCCTCGTTCATACCCTTCCACGCAAAAACCGGAATACCCATTTTGGCTATGGCGGCGGCCGCATGGTCCTGGGTTGAAAAAATATTGCAACTGGACCAACGCACCTCGGCCCCCAATGCCACCAAAGTTTCAATCAAAACCGCAGTTTGGATAGTCATATGGAGGCAACCGGCAATGCGGGCTCCCTTTAATGGTTGTTGTTTTTTATGTTGGTCTATAATGGCCATTAAACCCGGCATTTCACCATGGGCAATATCTATTTCCTTCAAGCCCCAATCGGCCAAATTCATATCCTTTACTTTATAATCTTGCATTATATTTCTCCAAATCCTTGATTGATTAATTCACTTAAAGCTTGACATGCCTCGTTTGCACCTTCACCCTCGGCCTTGATAGTAATTTCACTGCCCAGCCCGGCCGATAAAGTCATTAAAGACATTAACGAATCACCATTAACTTCGCGCCCCGCGCATTGCACCCGCATTTTCACATTCGGGTAATTGGCCAATGTTTTGACAAATTTTACCGAAGCACGCGCATGCAAACCCAGTGGGTTTTTGATAATGGCTTTCATTTCCATAAATTTTCTATACAGAGATTCAATATATTTGTCAAAATGAAAAGCGAACTTAATTTGCCATTTTTAAATATTCCGGTATTAACTAAAAAGCTTTGCTATGGGTTTAATTTTAAACTTATTTAGTGTTCCCAGTATATAACTCCCAGTATATAACTCTATCTGCAAAATTATCTTGCATTTAAAAAATTCTTTGCTATAAAGGGCTGACAATCGGGGTCTTAGCTCAGCTGGGAGAGCGCTACAATGGCATTGTAGAGGTCAGGGGTTCGATCCCCCTAGGCTCCACCAATCCATCTATTATTTATATTATCATTTATTCAGGCAATCACCATGCCTTGATTTTTTATGCGCCCTCATCTGAATATATATAAAATTTTATCTAATTGGTGGCTGTGCTATTTCCTATCATCATAAAATAGTCTATGTCTATATTTATGAAACGCAGAACCTTCCTTACATCACTTTTGGGCACCGCCGGTGCCTTGGCCGCCCCGGCGGTTCATGCATCGGCACCCCAATTATTGACCATCGCCTGTCCCAGCAATAATTGGGATTATGCAACATTTCGCGAATTTATTGATAATTCCAAAATGATTCTTAATTTTCGCCCATTTAACAATTATATGGAAATTGATAATGAATTATTATCGGGCAAATTTGTTGGTGATATTATTATTCATACCATGCCGCATTTATCGCGTTACCATGGCAAGAAAAAATTATCATCGTTAAATTTTAACAATATTTATCGTTATAAAAAACCCGAATTCACATTGGTTGGTCAACGGGCCGGTGGTGAATTTGAATCAATTATTTCATTGGGCATGTATTATAATGGTTTGGCCTATAATAAAAATGATTTTTCGGGTATTAAACCGCGCAGTTGGGCCAATGTATTTGAGCCAGCCGATAAAAAAATTAAATCCAGCCTGTGGCACCGCGATATATACGATATTGTGCGCATAGCCAGTATTTATTTGGGCTTGGGTGCCAACCCCACCAAGGAAACAGCCGAAAAAGTAAAGAAATTTTTATATGACAGCAAGGCCAAATTTAATTTGGCGGTTAATAGCATGGATTCTTTAAGCACATTAAAATCTAATATTGTCCATACATCTTCGTCCAATTTTATGCGCCAACCAATGGCTGACAAGCAAAATTACGATTTTATTATGCCAAACGAGGGCACTTTGATAGACGAGGTCGCCTGTGCCATACCCGATAATTGCCGCGATAAATTATTGGCCGAAAAATTTTTGAATTTTATGGTGCAACCGGTGATAAACAAAAATTTTGTCACTTTGGGTTGTTTAACCAACCAATGCACCCAAACCAAAAATTTATTGCCCAAAGAATATACCGAAAATAAAATAATTTACCCACAAATGCCCAAGGATTATAGTCTGTATTATAATACATTTATCAGCGAGGAAAATACCAATATTATTGCTGATATAGCCCGGGCGATTATTTAAAAAACCGGCAAATGTGGGTGTTTGACCTGCCCGTGGTGAATATGTTGAAAACCCGATTCGGCACAACGGTGCAGGGTGGGGAAAACCTTGCCCGGGTTTAACAAATTTTCGGGGTCAAATGCCCATTTTACGCGGTGTTGTTGTTGCAAGTCGCTTTCTTGAAACATATATGTCATTAAATCGCGTTTTTCTATACCAATGCCATGTTCACCGCTTAAAACCCCGCCCACCGATACGCATAATTTTAAAATGGCAAAACCAAATTCTTCGGCTTTATCCTGTTCGCCCGAATTGGCCCCGTCAAATAAGATTAACGGATGCAAATTGCCGTCACCGGCATGAAAAACATTCATCACCGGCAATTGATATTCCTGTTCCAATTTATCAATTTCGCCCAATACATAACCCAATTTTTTGCGCGGTATGGTTCCGTCCATTACAATATAATCAGGGGCCAGGCGGGCACAGGCCGGAAAAGCCGATTTGCGCCCCAGCCATATTTTGGCCTTTTCCTTTTCCTCGTAAGATTGCTTGAACGTAATAGCTCCATAATCATTACAAATTTTTTCAACCAATTGGGCATTGCTGGCCACATCACCGGCCGGGCCATCGCATTCAATAATCAATAATGCGCCAACATGTAATGGGTAACCGGCCTTGGCAAAATCCTCACAGGCCTTGATAGATGGTTTATCCATCATTTCAATGGCGGCCGGAATATAACCGGCCGAAATAATACCGGCCACGGCAAAACCGGCCTGTTGCGGGTTGTCAAACCCCACCAACATGGCGCATGTTACCTCGGGCTTGGGTATTATGCGCACTATAACCTCGGTTATAACCGCCAATAACCCCTCGGAACCGGTTAATAGGCCCATAATATCCAACCCGGCATTATCGTTAAATTTGCCCCCCAAAGTGATAATGGTGCCGTCTAATAACACTGCGGTTAAACCCAAAATATTATTGGTGGTCATGCCATATTTTAAACAATGGGCCCCACCCGAATTTTCGGCAATATTGCCACCAATGGAACAGGCCAATTGCGATGATGGGTCTGGGGCATAAAAGAATCCCTTATCCTCGACCGCCTTGGTAATATTCAAATTGGTAACCCCGGGTTGCACCACCACACAGCGGTTTTCGTAATCAATATCCAATATTTTGTTTAATTTTGACAAAACCAATAAAATGGCATCGCCCAATGGGTGGGCCCCACCACTTAACGAAGTGCCCGACCCGCGCGCCACAATTTTAATGCCATGTTGCTGGCAATATTGGCAAATTTTTGAAATTTCTTGGTCATTAATCGGCAATACCACCACCAACGGCAATTGGCGATAAGCCACCATCGCATCACTATCAAAGGTGCGCCGGTCGTCCTCATCGCCCAATACCCGTGCCGGGTCGGTTATTATTTTTTGCAAATCCTTGACTATTTGTGCCCGCCTGACAATAATTGTCTCATCATGCGCGGGCATACATATTGTCATTATCCCTGCTTTGCCTTGTAGCGGGGATTTTTCTTATTAATGACATATATACGGCCCTTGCGCCGTATTAATTGGCAATTTTTGTCGCGCTTGCGCAATGTTTTTAAGGAACTGGTTATTTTCATAGTCTTACTCCAATGGCTTTGTCATACCAATTATTTATAACTAGTCAAGTCTTTTTTTTGTTTTTTATACTGGTAGCACTAAATAAGTTTAAAATTAAAACCATTGCAAACCTATATAGTTAGAAGGTGGGTGAAATACGCTCTGTGCAAGGCCCAACCGCTATTTCACCCCCCTTGTAATCCCCCCGTGATAGTAAAAATCCAGCAAATACCTTTAAAATTAATGGTATTAATTTTAAAGGCATTTGGTATTTTTACTATACCGGTTTTATGGCAAACTATCTTCGTGGTTTATTCAATTGCACCAAACGGGCCGTAGGGGCGCACTTGGTTTTTAATAACCCCGTGTGCTTGGCGGGCAAAATCGGGTAATAATGATTTATCCTTTATGGTATCCTTGATGCAATTTTTCATACAGGCGGTATTTTTTGTGTCCGAAACATGGCGCGAATGCGCCAACCGGTTTTCGGTTTTTTACCAGTGATGGGGGGGTTACACGCAATAACCATAGATTAAATATAATGAACAGGTAAAAAAATAATTGCAAATTTGGGTGATAATTGATATTTACAATTTATGAAGAATAATTACCAAAATGAAAACCAAATAAAATCACGCGAACGGGTGCGCGATAATGGCGAAGTGTTTACAAACCTAAGGGAAGTAAACGACATGCTTGATTTGGTTGCCGATTATTCGTATCAGCTTGATATAACTTTCATGGAACCCGCCTGTGGGCATGGTAATTTTTTGGTTGAAATATTAAGGCGCAAATTAAGCATTATAATAGCCAAAAAATATAAAAAAATTAAGGACCGCGAATTTGATATTATGCGGGCATTTGTATCAATTTATGGTATTGATATTTGTGCCGAAAATGTCATGCAGGCGCGCGAAAGAATGTTTGATAATTTTAAATTAATGTTTAAACGCAAGAAGTTTAATGCAAATTTTTATGCATCAATTAGATAGTGTCGTCATAAGATATTAAGCCACATAACAATAGCCCTAATGACAACAGCAGAATGGAAAGATTTTAGATTTTTAGTGAATCTTGTAGCAATGCCCCTCCATCTCTTAAATTGCAAG